>OFCV01000016.1_pt1 | contig 86863 bp, 101 predicted proteins | sample 1520931 | NCBI WGS metagenome assembly OFCV01 (sample SAMEA2699033, study PRJEB24076) | metagenome | biome: Human gut stool | place: Spain | collected 2012-10-21
GGTGTCGCAAGCGACCGCCGCAGGCGCAAGAATGTGCAAAGCACATTCTTTGTTCTGAAATATATCTATTCTTCGGCTAAATCAGCCCATTGTTCATAAAGGGTTTCTAATTCTTCTTCATTTGAAGATTTTTCAATAGCGAGTTCCTGACATTTTACAGAATTAGAATAAATATCTTCCTGTGTCATCAATTCATCAATTTCCTGATTTCGTGTTTCTAAAACAGCAATTCGTTCTTCTGTCTTTTTTAAATCATTTTTACGCTTTCGCTCACGAGCCTGTGCTTCTTTCTGCTCTTGCCAACTTAACTTTTGACCAAAAGGCTCCTGAGATTCAGAAAAAGTGTTTGGATTAGTAACTTTTGAATTGACAGAAGTTTTCGGAGAAACAGGAGCATATTTTGCAGTTAATTCCTCTTTTTTCTCAAGATAATAGTCATAGTTTCCAATGTAATTTACAAATGTCTGGTTTACCAATTCCAAAATACGTGAAGCAGTCTGATTAATAAAATAACGGTCATGAGAAACATATAAGATTGTTCCGGTATAATCGTTTAAGGCCTGCTCAAGAATTTCCTTTGAAGTGATATCCAAATGGTTTGTGGGCTCATCAAGAATCAAAAAGTTTGCTTCGGAGAGCATTAATTTTGCAAGCGAAACACGACCTTTTTCACCACCGCTTAAATCACGGATGAGTTTAAACACATCGTCTGCAGTAAACTGAAAAGCAGCTAAAGTGTTTCGAATCTGAGTATTTGTTAGTGATGGATAGTCATCGGAAATTTCTTCAAAAATAGTCTTATTATCATGAAGTACGTGGTGCTCCTGATCATAGTATCCAATCTTTACCTTAGAACCTAAAGTAAAAGCACCTTCATCGGCATCTAATACCTGATTTAAAATTTTTAATAAAGTTGTTTTTCCGGTTCCGTTATCTCCGATGATTGCAACATGCTCACCACGTTTGATTTCAAATGAAATATCGGAAAACAGGGTTTGTGTCTCAAATCTTTTTGTTAAATGTTCAACTGTTAAAACATCATTACCACTGATACAAGATGGATTCAGCTCAAAATGCATTTCCTGTGTGGAATCCATCGGTTTGTCAATACGTTCTATTTTGTCAAGCATTTTTTCGCGACTTTCAGCACGCTTGATAGATTTTTCTCGATTAAAAGATTTTAATTTTTCAATTACTGCCTCTTGGTGTTTGATTTCTCTTTGTTGATTTAAATATTCTTTCATCTGTGCATCGCGTAACTGACGTTTTTTTTCGGCGTAATCTTTATAATTACCATTATACATACGAAGATGCCCTTGATCTATTTCAACAACCTTAGTTACGACTCTGTTTAAGAAGAAACGGTCATGTGATACGATGAATACAGCTCCCGGGTAATTTAACAGATATGTTTCTAACCAGGATATAGAATTTAAGTCCAAATGGTTGGTCGGCTCATCTAATAATAGGATATCTGGTTTTGTTAACAGAAGTTTGCCTAAGGAAACACGCGTTTTTTGTCCACCTGATAGCGTGCTGGCTTCCTTTGAAAACTCATTTTCCTGAAAACCAAGTCCTTTTAACACCCCTATGATTTCACTTTCATATGCATATCCGTTCTTGGCTTCAAATTCAGACATCAGACGGTTGTAAGTATTCAAGCGAGTCTGTAATTCATCACCGGATAAGCCCTTTAATTCGCGTTCAATCGTACGAATTTGTTCTTCAAGTTTTATAATGTCTGCTTTTGCAGTTTTTAATTCTTCGTAAATACTATTTCCACTGATTAGATTTTGCTGCTGTGCAAGATAACCAATTGTTTTTCCTTTTGTAAGAACAATATTCCCACTGTCTGTTGGCTCTTCGCCAATGATCATTTTTAAAATTGTTGATTTTCCGGCACCATTCACACCGACAAAAGCAACCTTTTCTCTATCTTCAATATGGAAAGAACCATCTTTTACAATGATGCGTTCCCCGAAAGATTTATTTAGATTATGACATGCAAGTATCATATATACATCCTCCTATATTTAAGCATATCGTATTCATTATATCGAAATTTAGATAAAATACAACTAAAGAATTTAGGTTTCACAAAAAAATTCAGATAAAATAGTGTGAAAACCGACGAAATATAAAAAAATTTTAGATAAAATACAAAAAAAGTATGTCAAAAGTTTGACTTTGTTAAAATAAAACTTTATAATAGATATAGTTTATATTTGGAGGACGATAAGTGTGGAGTCAAGAGGAATATCAAAGGCTGTTATTGGGAGACTTCCAAGATATTACAGATATCTTGGTGAACTCAATGAAGCCGGAGTAGAAAGAATATCATCAAGTGATTTAAGTAAAAAAATGCATGTAACAGCATCACAGATTCGCCAGGATTTGAATAATTTTGGTGGATTTGGCCAACAAGGATATGGTTATAATGTAAAGTATCTTCGCACGGAGATTGGTAAGATACTGGGATTGGATCAGAGTCACAATATGGTAATCATAGGAGCAGGTAATTTAGGACAGGCACTTGCAAATTATGCATCTTTTGCAAGAAACGGATTTATTTTAAAAGGAATCTTTGATGTGAATCCTGAATTGAAAGGAAAAGTGATCAGAGACGTTCCGATTCGAATGATGGATGAATTAGAGACAGTTCTTCAGGAAGAAAATATTGATATTGCAGCACTCACAATTCCAAAAACAAAAGCGGTTGAAGTATCTGATATTCTGGTACGTAATGGCATTAAAGCAATTTGGAATTTTGCACATACAGATTTGAATCTTCCGAAAGATGTGATTGTAGAAAGTGTCCATTTATCTGATAGCTTGATGAAGTTGTCCTATAATATTACCCGATACAAAGAAGAACACGGGGAAGATTAGAAGTATCATAACGTGCAAAAGGGTTGTTTAATGCCTTTGCACGTTATTTGTATTTACGCGAGCAACGAGCCAAAGTCCGTGCTTGCACGAGACCTTGGCGACTGCCGCGATAACTTGAGAAACTCGCGAAGCGTGTTTCTCATAGTTTGGAGATAATTATTTTATTTCGTGCTTTGAGAAAGGATGAGTAAAAATGCGATATTTGCCTACTGGAAATTGGATGCAAAAAGCTGACGCACACACAATTTATGAAATAGGAATTCCATCTTTGGTGCTGATGGAGAGAGCTGCATTGGGAATTGCTGAGGTTATAAAATCGAAAGTTTTGAAGAACAAAAAGATACTGATAGTTTGTGGCTCTGGAAATAATGGAGGAGACGGATTTGCAATCGCAAGATTGTTACATGATGAGAATTATTCCGTAGGAATTGCATTTGTTGGAAAAACAGAGTCAATGAGCGATGAATGTAAACAACAATATTGTATTTGTAAAAATATTGGGATATCGATAGAGACAGAAATTCCTGATGAAGAGTATGGCGTGATCGTAGATGCGATTTTTGGCGTTGGACTTTGCCGGGAGATAAGCGGTAAATATGCTTCTGTGATAGAGTGTTTAAATGCAATGAAAGGATATAAAGTTGCGGTAGATATACCCTCGGGAGTCAGTTCTTTGGACGGAAAAATTTTAGGTATAGCGTTTAAAGCAGACTTGACGGTTTCTGTACAATGTGAGAAACTAGGAACTGTTCTGTATCCGGGAAAAGATTTTGCAGGAGAAGTAGTTGTAAAATCAATCGGTATCAATACAGAACTTTATCAAAATAATATAGAAATATGTTATACACTGGAACAAGATGATCTTTGCACATGTCTGCCGAAACGTGTGGCAAATTCGCATAAAGGAACATATGGGAAAGTGCTTATGATTACCGGAAGCAAGGGAATGGCCGGAGCAGCATATTTAAGTGCAAAAGCAGCATATGTAAGCGGAGCAGGGCTTGTTCAGATATATACTGCCAAAGAAAACAGAAGCATTCTTCAACAACTGCTGCCAGAAGCAATTATCTCCACTTATACAGAATATTCTGAAGAAGAATTGAAACAATTATTAAATTGGGCAGATGTTGTATGTATTGGATGTGGACTTGGCCAGGAAAAAACAGCAGATAAATTATTACAAGGGGTATTTCAATTCTGTAAAGTCCCATGTATTATTGATGCAGATGGAATCAATCTTTTATCTGAAAAGATGGAATTGCTTGAAGAAAGTACATTTCCGATAGCATTAACTCCACACATGAAGGAAATGACGAGACTTTTAAAGTGCTCGGTCGCAAAATTAAATGCAGATCGTATGAATATATTGACTGATTTTGTGAAACGGTATCCTGTTGTTTGTGCGTTGAAAGATGCTCGTACGCTTGTAGCAAAAGAAAATCATCCTTTATTTGTAAATACTGCAGGAAATAGTGCGATGGCAAAAGCAGGTTCGGGAGATGTTCTTGCTGGAGTGATCACAGGGCTTACAGCACAACATATGAATTTGTATGATAGTGTTGTGTCAGGAGTGTATCTTCATGCAAACGGAGGAGATTATGCAAAAAAAAGCTGTGGCGTTTACAGTGTACTGGCAGAAGATTTGATTTCAGGAATAAAAGATGTACTAAAGCAGGTAGAACAGTAACATTTGATATGGAGGAATAGAATATGAAACAATATACACGTGTGTATGCAAAAATTGATCTGGATGCAATTGCATATAACATGGAACAAATGAAGGAGCGAATCGGAACGGGAGCAAAGTTGGTTGCGGTTATTAAAACAGATGGATATGGACATGGTGCGATTCCGATTGCCAGAATGTTCGAATCAGTAGATTATGTATGGGGTTATGCGACAGCTAGTCTTGATGAAGCTGCTCTCTTGCGTAAGGCTGGAATTTGTAAGCCAATCCTTGTATTGGGATGTGTATTTCCAGATCAGTATGAGGATATGATCCGTTACGAAGTACGTCCTGCTACATATACAAAAGAAATGGCAATAGAAATATCAAAACAGGCTGTTAAATTAAATAAAACGGCATATTTGCATATTAAAATCGATACAGGAATGGGACGTATTGGTTTTGCAGTATCGGATGAAACGGCAGATATTGTTGAACAGATAAGCAAATTACCAAATATAAAAATTGAAGGAATGTTCACGCATTTTGCGAAGGCAGATGAAAAAGATAAAAGCTATACATATCAACAGCATGAGAAATTTGTTTGGATGAAACAGGCACTGGAAGAGAAAAATCTGGAAATTCCATATATTGATTGCGATAATAGTGCTGGAATTATAGATTTTCCCAATATGAAGCACAATCTGGCAAGAGCAGGAATCTCTTTATATGGAATGTATCCGTCTGATGAGGTAAATAAAAATGCAATTTCATTAAAACCGGCATTAGAATTAATCAGTCATATTTCTTTTGTGAAAAATGTAGAAGCTGGTACTTCAATCAGTTACGGAGGTACATTTGTGGCACCAAAAACAATGCGAATAGCTACAATACCTGTCGGATATGGAGATGGATATCCACGTTCTCTTTCAAACAAAGGAGCTGTTTTGATTCATGGAAAACGTGCTCGTATTCTGGGAAGAGTTTGTATGGATCAGTTTTTAGTAGATGTTACTGATATCCCAGAAGCAAAATTTATGGATGAAGTTGTGCTGGTAGGGAAAGATCAGACAGAAACTATAACAATAGACGAGTTGGCAGAGCTTAGTGGAAGATTTAACTATGAATTTATATGCTGCCTTGGAAAACGAATCCCAAGAGTTTATATTCAGGATGGGAAAATAGTAGAACAGATTGATTATTTTGCATAGCAAAACTTAAAGTGAATACAATTACACAAAGAATTCTCGTTCATGCTTTTAGAATAACTATAAAAAAAGCGGACATACTAATATTAAAATATGATGAGAATCGGAGTGTGGAAAATTTGGTTGTAAAGCGTGGAGATATTTACTATGCAGACCTAAGTCCGATTATCGGTTCGGAACAAGGTGGCGTACGCCCGGTCCTGATCATTCAAAATGATGTTGGAAATCGTCACAGTCCGACTATAATCTGTGCTGCTATTACATCACGTATGAATAAAGCAAAATTACCGACGCATATTGAAATTAGTTCAGGGAGATACCATTTAGTAAAAGATTCTGTTATATTGCTGGAACAGATTCGAACAATAGATAAGCAACGACTTCGGGAATATGTATGCCATGTAGACAGTAGAATGATGGGAAAGGTTAACCATGCAATTCAAATCAGTCTTGGTCTGGATACATAAACACTTTACAGATAAACCAAATAGTGGTAGTATAAACAAGATAATGTGTCATGTTGCCTAAGCAATTTGTCACACCGGAAAAGAAAAAAGAAGAGGAGAATGAGAAATGTCAGGACATTCTAAATTTGCGAATATTAAACACAAAAAAGAAAAAAATGATGCAGCAAAAGGGAAAATCTTTACTAAGATTGGTCGTGAACTTGCTGTAGCCGTTAAGGAAGGTGGCGGACCTGACCCGACTAGTAACAGTAGACTTCGTGATGTGATCGCTAAGGCAAAATCAAATAACATGCCGAATGATACGATTGAAAGAAATATTAAAAAAGCAGCTGGTGAAGGTTCAGGCGACAATTATGAACATATTACATATGAAGGATATGGACCGAACGGAACAGCAATTATTGTCAGAACACTGACAGATAATAAGAACAGAACAGCTTCTAATGTCAGAAATGCATTTACAAAGGGCAGTGGTAACGTAGGAACACCTGGATGTGTGTCTTTCATGTTTGACGAAAAAGGACAGATCATTGTTGATAAAGAAGAATGCGATATGGATGCAGATGAATTGATGATGCTTGCACTTGATTCAGGAGCAGAAGATTTCGTGGATAATGATGATAGCTATGAAATTCTTACAACTCCTGAAGATTTCAGTGATGTTCGTCTGAAATTAGAAGAAGCAGGAATTGCTATGGTGAATGCTGAAGTGACAATGATTCCGCAGACATATGTTGAGCTGACGGAAGAGGAAGACCTTAAAAATATTCAAAAGACATTAGATCTTCTTGAAGAAGATGACGATGTACAGGATGTATATCACAACTGGGACGAGTAATATGAATGAGGATACTGTATCGAAGGATATAGTATCCTTTTTGCTTGTCATATATTAAAAATGATATCTGAATAATAAGAATAGGTATATTTTAAAAAATTCACTCCATACTATATAGAAAATGTAAGGAGGAATTTGGGATAATGGATAAATCTTTAAAAAATACATCTAAAGAAAATAAAGAAAGCAGGGAAGAACGGGAAGAAATCCGTGAAGAAATAAAGGAAACCGGAACACTATGGTTAGAAAATGATAAACATCATCACAAAATCCAGATGATTACAATTATTGGAGAAATTGAAGGGCATGAGGCATTATCCGGAAATACAAAATCTACGAAATATGAACACATTATTCCCAAACTGGCACAAGTGGAGGATGATGAAGAAACAGAGGGGGTTCTTATTTTGTTAAATACATTAGGGGGTGATGTTGAAGCTGGACTTGCAATCGCAGAAATGATTGCATCTCTTAGTAAACCTTCGGTATCTCTGGTGCTTGGAGGAAGTCATTCAATAGGAGGACCGCTTGCAGTTTCAGCAGATTATTCATTTATTGTACCAAGTGGAACAATGATTGTACATCCGGTCCGTTCCAATGGAATGTTTATCGGGGTATATCAAAGCTATCGAAATATGGAACGTACACAAGACCGTATAACCAGCTTTATTTCAAAACATTCAAATATAAGTCAGGCAAGACTGGAAGAACTAATGCTTGATCCAACTCAACTTGTAAAAGATGTCGGAACTATGCTGGAAGGCACTGATGCGGTGAAAGAAGGAATGATCAATGAGGTTGGCGGAATCAGTCAGGCATTGAATAAACTACACGAAATGATTGAAGAACAAAAAAAATAATGTTATACTATATTGAGTATGTTTAACACCAAGGGGGATGTATCATGGCTGCAAAGTCAACCAAGAAACGAAAGACAACAACCAAAAAACCAACTAAAAAACAGCAGCAGGAGAATGCTGCAATTCGTGATGAAATATGTATTTTATGCGTACTTGCTGTATGTATTTTACTATTGATCAGCAACTTCGGCATTGGAGGTATGGTCGGAGAAGCTGTATCATCTGTGTTGTTTGGCTTATTTGGCTGGATTGCATATTTAATCCCTGTGCTTATATTTAGCGTGGTCGCTTTTCTAATTTCAAACAGAGGAAACAGCCACGCGTACATAAAAAGTATTGCATTATTTGTACTTGTTGTATTGCTTGCAACATTGCTTGAACTTATTATGAATCCATATGACGCAACAGCAGGACTTATGACATATTATCGCCAGTCAAGTGTAAACCGAACAGCGGGTGGCCTGTTTGGCGGATTTTTAATGAAATTATTGTGTCCGCTTATCGGGAAAGCAGGAACTTATGTCGTTGTGATAGTTCTGGCAATCGTATGTGTTATCTTAATTACAGAAAAATCATTACTTAAGCCACTGGGGCGAAAGAGTAAAGTAGTATATGAGGATGCTAAGAAATTAAAAGAAACAACAGCTATAAAGTCAGCACAGAAAAGAGCAGCACAAAAGAAAGAAAAGACGGCAAGATTAGAAGCACAAGCAAAAGAACAGCAAAGCACTGTATCGAAACCGACACAAAAACGCAACAAAAAAGTATCAGGTGTTTCGTTTGCTACAACATTGTTGGAAACACCTATACGTGGAAAGTCACCGGAACTTAAGGAATTAATCCCAGAAGAACCAGTAGAAGATATGAGTATCAAACCATTGGATGAGATGCCGGAGCTTACAATAGAATCTCCATTTGATGATGTAGATGTGCCAGATATGAGTGAACCTGTTCCAGAGACAGAAACGATGGCTGTCGAAGAAGCAATTGCACCGATAGAATCTGTGTCTGTATCGGAAGAAACAGAAGAGACAGACATGACTGAAACAACAACGAAACAGGCACGGAAGCATTCATCACCGGAAGAAAAGGCGGAGGTAACAAAAGAAACAGAATCTGTGGAAGCAGCCGTTCAGGCACAGAATACAGCACCTGCTAAGAAGTATCTGACTCCACCATTAGATTTATTAAAAAAGGGAAAAGCATCCGGAGGCGATTCGAATGCACATTTGCGTGCCACTGCAATGAAGTTAGAGCAGACGCTTTTGAATTTTGGAGTGAAGGTTCATGTGACAAATGCCAGTTGTGGTCCGGCTGTGACAAGATATGAGCTTCAACCAGAACAAGGCGTTAAAGTTAGCAAAATTGTAGGGCTTGCAGACGACATTAAACTAAATCTGGCAGTGTCAGATCTTCGAATTGAAGCTCCGATTCCTGGAAAAGCAGCAGTCGGGATTGAAGTACCTAATGAAGAAAATACAGCAGTAATGCTCCGAGATCTTTTAGAAGCACCTGAATTTCAGAAAAGTAAAGCAAAACTTGCATTTGCTGTAGGTAAAGATATTGCAGGAAAAGTAATTGTAGCTGATATTGCAAAAATGCCTCATTTACTTGTGGCAGGCGCAACGGGTTCTGGAAAATCTGTGTGTATCAATACAATTATTATGAGTCTTATTTACAAAGCAGACCCGGAAGATGTCAAATTGATCATGGTTGATCCAAAGGTTGTAGAATTAAATGTTTATAATGGAATTCCACATTTGCTTATTCCGGTAGTGACAGATCCTCGTAAAGCGGCTGGGGCTTTGAACTGGGCAGTTGCAGAGATGATGAAACGATATCAACTGTTTGCAGAATATAATGTACGTGATTTGAAAGGATTTAATGAAAAAGTTTCAAATCTCGAACCAGCTGAAAATAATCCGAAAAAAATGGCTCAGATTGTGATTATTGTCGACGAGCTGGCAGATTTGATGATGGTAGCTCCAAAAGATGTAGAGGGTGCAATTTGTCGTTTGGCTCAGCTGGCACGTGCTGCTGGTATACATTTAATTCTGGCAACGCAAAGACCATCTGTAAATGTTATCACAGGATTGATTAAAGCCAATATGCCATCACGTATTGCATTTGCGGTATCTTCGGGTGTAGATTCTCGAACGATTATAGACATGAATGGAGCAGAAAAGCTTCTTGGAAAAGGAGATATGCTCTTTTATCCGACTGGTTATCCAAAACCAGTACGTGTACAGGGTTCCTTTGTTTCTGATAAAGAGGTTCAGCAGGTTGTGGATTACCTGATCAATCAGAATGGAGGGGCAAATTATAGTAGTGACTTAGAAGAACATCTAAGTAATGATAATTCCGTAGAACTTTCCGGTAGTGCAGTCTTTTCCGGAAATTCCTCAGAAACGGAAGATAATCGGGATCATTATTTTGCGGATGCAGGCTTCTTCATTATAGAAAAAGAAAAGGCATCGATTGGAATGCTACAGAGAATGTTCAAAATAGGATTTAATCGAGCCGCAAGAATTATGGATCAGCTTGCAGAAGCACAGGTGGTAGGACCCGAAGAAGGTACAAAACCGAGGAAGGTATTGATGACCAAAGAAGAATTTGAAGAGTATTTAGGAACAGGTAAGAAGGAGGATTAGCAATGAAAACAGATATTCAAATTGCACAGGAGGCACAGATGCTGCCAATTAAAGAGGTGGCAGCAAACGCAGGTATTACAGAGGATGATTTAGAATTTTACGGAAAATATAAAGCAAAGCTTTCAGAAGATTTCTGGGATAAGATTAAAGATAATCCGGATGGAAAACTGGTATTGGTAACAGCAATCAATCCAACTCCTGCAGGAGAGGGAAAAACAACAACATCTGTTGGATTAGGACAGGCATTTGCCAAGTTAGATAAAAAAGCAATCATTGCACTTCGTGAACCATCTCTTGGACCTTGTTTCGGAATTAAGGGAGGAGCTGCAGGTGGCGGTTATGCACAGGTTGTTCCGATGGAAGATTTAAACCTACATTTCACAGGCGATTTCCATGCAATTACATCTGCTAATAATCTGCTCGCTGCAATGTTAGATAATCATATTCAGCAGGGAAATGCTCTTCAGATCGATCCACGACAGGTTGTATGGAAACGTTGTGTTGATATGAATGACAGAGTATTGCGTAATATTGTTGTGGGCCTTGGAAATAAGATGGATGGAATGGTTCGTGAAGATCATTTTGTTATTACCGTAGCTTCTGAAATTATGGCAATTCTTTGCCTTGCCGATGACCTTCAGGATTTAAAACGCAGACTGGGAAGAATCATCGTTGCATACAATTTTAACGGAGATCCTGTTACAGCAGATGATTTACAGGCGACAGGTGCAATGACTGCATTACTCAAAGATGCGATCAAACCGAACCTGATTCAGACATTGGAACACACTCCGGCCTTAGTACATGGAGGTCCATTTGCTAATATCGCACATGGATGTAACAGTGTGCGTGCAACAAAGATGGCTCTAAAAATGGCAGATATTGCAATTACAGAAGCTGGATTTGGTGCAGATCTCGGCGCTGAAAAATTCATGGATATCAAATGCAGAAAAGCAGGTTTAAAACCAGATGCTGTTGTTTTAGTTGCAACAGTACGAGCATTGAAGTATAATGGTGGAGTTGCCAAAGCTGATTTGGCAGAAGAGAATCTGGATGCGCTGAAAAAAGGAATCGTGAATTTAGAGAAACATATTGAAAATATACAGAAATTCGGAGTACCTGTAATAGTTACACTGAATTCATTTATAACAGATACAGATGCTGAAAATGAATATATTCGTCAGTTCTGTGAAGAAAGAGGCTGTGAATTCGCACTTTCAGAAGTATGGGAAAAGGGCGGAGAAGGCGGAATTGCACTTGCAGAAAAGGTATTGAATACATTGGAAAATAAAGAAAGCCACTTCCATACGCTTTATGAAGATGAATTGTCTTTGAAAGAAAAAATCGAGAAAATTTCAAAAGAGATTTATGGTGCAGATGGTGTGGTTTATGAGCCGGCAGCACAAAAGCAGATTACAAAAATAGAAGCAATGGGATTTGGCAAATTTCCAATATGTATGGCGAAAAATCAATATTCATTCTCAGAGGATGCAAAGAAGCTGGGAAGACCAGAAAACTTTGATATTCATATTCGTGAGGTTTATGTTGATGCAGGAGCAGGATTTGTTGTTGCACTGACAGGTTCGGTTATGACTATGCCTGGACTTCCAAAAGTGCCAGCTGCCAACAATATCGATGTGTCTGAAGATGGGAAAATTACAGGACTGTTTTAAGGAGAAACAAAAACAATGCAGTTAATCGATGGAAAAAAGATTTCAAAAGAAATTAAGGATGAATTAAAAGAAGAAGTAGCCGTATTAAAGGCGAATGGAAAAGAAGTGTGTCTTGCTGTTGTTCAAGTGGGAAACGATCCGGCATCTTCAGTTTATGTAAATAACAAAAAGAAAGCCTGTGCTTATATTGGTATCGAATCAGAAAGCTATGAACTGGCAGAAGAGACAACAGAAGAGGAGTTATTGCTTTTAATTGATCGTTTGAATAAAGAAGAACATGTAAATGGAATACTGGTTCAGTTGCCGCTTCCGGCCCATATTGACGAAGATAAGATCATACGTGCTATTTCTCCGGATAAGGATGTAGACGGATTTCATCCAGTCAGCGTAGGACGCCTGTGGATTGGAGAAAAAGGATTTTTATCTTGTACTCCGGCAGGTATTATTCAGTTATTAAAACGTTCCGGGATTACAATAGATGGAAAAGAATGTGTGATTGTCGGACGTAGCAATATCGTAGGAAAACCGATGGCTGCATTACTTTTGAGAGAAAATGGAACAGTTACAGTTACGCATTCACATACAAATAATTTAAAAGATATTACAAAGAGAGCTGATATTTTGATTGTTGCAATTGGCAGAAAGCAATTTATAACAGCAGACTATGTAAAAGAGGGTGCGGTTGTTATCGATGTGGGCATGCATCGTGATGAGAATAATAAGCTTTGCGGAGATGTTGCATTTGACGAAGTAGCAGAGCATACATCTGCAATTACCCCGGTTCCAGGCGGCGTAGGACCGATGACGATTGCAATGCTAATGAACAACTGTGTAGAAACAGTAAGAAAATAGGAGGAACCATTTATGAAATGTGCAAATTGTGGTGCAGATATTCCAGCGGGAATGCTTATATGTCCTGACTGTGGCACAGAAGTTCAGATGGTTCCGGATTATAATCCTTTAGATGATGTACTTACTCGTGAAGTAAAAGGTTCTGTAGAGGATGTGACACGCCCGTTGCCTAATAGCAGTGGTCAGGTACAGCAGCAAAGAAATCGTTCAAGACAACAACCACAGAATTCAACGCGTGTATTGAGTCAGGGAGAGTTAGACCGTATCCGTTCAAATCAGATGCGGACATCTCAAAAAAGCAATTATCGCGGGAGAGATACAGTTGGAGAAGAGAGGATCAGACCAACAGGACGTGATACAAGGGCACAACAGACGGATTATAGAACAGCGGATGAACGACGGCGTCAAAAAGCATTGCGGATGCAGCAGGCAAAAAAGAAACGTCGAAATATGATGATTGTTGTTATGGTTATTTTAGTTGCAGTTGGAATTAGTGGGATTCTTCTTTATCAGAATTCTTATTCAGGAACTTTAAACAAAGCAGAGAAAGCTTATCAGTCTAGTGAATATAGTAAAGCCATTCGGTATTACAATCTTGCAATTGCAAAAGATAATACGCGTGCGACAGCATATGTAGGACTATCAAAAGTATATATTGCCCAGGATGAATTGGATAAAGCAGAAAACATGTTCTTAAATGCGATTGATTCACAGCCGGAAAATGCAGATTTGTATGAGGCTCTTGCACAATTTTATATCAAGACGGATCAGGCAGATAAAATTTCAGGTACTTTGGACGGCAGTAGCAAAAATGTTTTAAAAGAGATGAGTGATTATGTTTCTGACATGCCGGAATTTAGTCTGGAAGAAGGAACATATACAGAAGTGCAACAGGTTTCCTTGTCTGGAAATGGAAAAATTTATTATACAACAGACGGGAATGAACCGACAACTGACAGTACGTTATATACTGAGCCGATTCTGATTGAAGATGGTACGGTTGTTATAAAAGCAATTTGTGTAAATAAAAAGGGAATCCCTAGTTTGGTTGCAACCAAAACATATCAGGTTGAGATTCCAATTGAAGATGCACCAGCTGTTACACCATCTACCGGGCAATATACTTCTGCAACGCAGATCAGTATTACAGTTCCGGAAGGATATACAGCATATTATACAATGGATAATACAACACCAACAACAGCATCAACGCAATACACCGGTCCAATTGACATGCCGGAGGGACAGACGATTTTTTCTGCGATTCTTGTCAACAAGAATGGAAAAACAACACAGGTCACAAAAAGAAATTATGTATTGAATTTACAATAATATAAAAAGAAATCTGTTGGATAAAAAAGAATCCTTCAGATTTCTTTTTTGTTTATGAGATTAAAAACAGTAAAAATAGCATGCATTTGAAGCCTGATTTTTAGAACAGCAATTTTGAAAAAATCCAGTGTATTTATTACCAAAAATAAAGAAAAAATTTTGGTGATAATTCTTCACCTAATTTTTCAGATTGCCTTGTGTGAAAAGATTAACAGTGCTATAATATAAACATGTTAAAAAAATAACACATTGAAGGAGATGCAGTATAATGAGTCGATTTACATTACCAAGAGACATTTATCATGGAAAAGGATGTCTGGAAGAACTGAAAAATTTGAAAGGAACAAAAGCAATCCTCGTTGTAGGTGGTGGCTCTATGAAACGTCAGGGCTTTCTTGACAGAGCAGTGAACTACTTAAAAGAGGCAGGAATGGAAGTAGAATTATTCGAAGGCGTTGAGCCAGATCCATCTGTAGAGACTGTTATGAAAGGCGCTGAAGTAATGCGTGCATTCCAGCCAGACTGGATTGTTGCAATGGGTGGAGGATCACCAATCGATGCAGCAAAGGCAATGTGGGCATTTTATGAATATCCAGAAGTTACTTTTGAAGATTTGATTACTCCATTTAGTTTTCCAGAATTAAGACAGAAAGCAAAATTCTGCGCAATTCCATCTACATCTGGAACTGCAACAGAGGTAACAGCATTTTCAGTAATCACAAACTATCAGACAGGTGTAAAATATCCGCTTGCTGACTTTAATATCACTCCAGATGTTGCAATCGTAGATCCAGATCTTGTTGCAGGACTTCCTGTAAAACAGGTTGCATACACAGGTATGGATGCTTTAACACACGCTATTGAAGCATATGTATCAACATTGAATTGCCCATTCACAGATCCTCTTGCACTGCAGGCAATCGAGATGGTTCTGGAATATCTTCCAGCATCATACAACTGCAATATGGTAGCAAGAGAGCAGATGCACTATGCACAGTGCCTTGCTGGTATGGCATTCTCAAATGCATTGCTTGGTATCGTACATTCTATGGCACACAAAACAGGAGCAGCATTCTCAACAGGTCATATTCCACATGGTTGTGCAAATGCTATTTATCTGCCATACGTTATCAAATACAATGCAAAAGATCCTGTAGCAGCTTCACGTTATGCTGAAATCGCACGTAGAATGGGACTGGAAGGTGTTTCAGAGCAGGCATTGATCAACAGCCTTTGCAACAAAATCGATGAATTCAATGCAAAATTGAATATTCCAAAGACATTGAAAGAATTTGGAATCAACGAAGACGAATTCAAAGAAAAAGTTGCCAAGATTGCAGAGCTTGCAGTTGGTGATGCATGTACAGGCTCTAACCCACGTGCAATCGATCCTGCAAACATGGAAAAACTGTTAACATGCACATACTATGGTACAGAAGTAGATTTCTAATTTAATTTGCAAAAAAGGGGCGGGTGTCAGTAGAGCATCGGCCCCATTTTTTGTTGTATCGTTAAAATCTTCACTTGCCAAGCTGAACCATATAGCGTATTATAATTAAAGGGCGTTTTTTATTTCCGGACTAGGTATTGAGTTAGAAATGAAAGAGGAATAAGAGAAACCTAAATAAAAGGAGGAAGATCATGTATAAAATTTTAAAAGCAGAAAAACTGGCTGATAAGATTTTTTTGATGGATGTACATGCACCACGTGTTGCAAGTCACTGTCAGCCGGGACAGTTTGTTATCGTAAAGATGGATGACAAAGGAGAGAGAATTCCACTTACTATTTGCGATTATGATCGTGAAGCCGGAACAATCACAATTGTATTTCAGGAAGTTGGAGCATCTACGATAAAGATGGCTGATCTGAAAGAAGGAGACAGCTTCCGTGACTTTGTCGGACCACTTGGATGTCCATCAGAATTTGTTCATGAAGATCTCGAAGAATTAAAGAAGAAAAAAATCGTTTTTGTAGCTGGAGGTGTTGGTGCCGCACCTGTTTATCCACAGGTAAAATGGTTACATGCTCATGGAATTGAAGCAGATGTTATCCTTGGTGCAAAGACAAAAGATATGGTAATTCTTGAAAAGGAACTGGAAGCAGTTGCTGGTAATTTATATGTAACAACAGACGATGGCTCTTACGGACGTTCCGGAATGGTTACAGCTACCTTAGAAGACTTGGTTAGCAAAGAAGGAAAAACATATGATTCATGTGTCGCAATCGGACCAATGATTATGATGAAATTTGTTTGTCTGTTAACTAAAAAATTAGAGATTCCTACAATTGTCAGCATGAACCCGATCATGGTTGATGGTACAGGAATGTGTGGAGCTTGCCGTCTGCAGGTCGGTGATGAAATTAAATTCGCATGTGTAGATGGACCAGAGTTTGATGGACATCTTGTAGATTTCGATCAGGCAATGAAGAGAAGTCGGATGTATAAGACAGAAGAGGGTCGTGCGATTCTGAAACTGCAGGAAGGTGATACACATCACGGTGGCTGCGGAAATTGCGGAGGTGACAACTAATGGCAGATGTATTAAAGAAAGTTCCTGTAAGAGAACAGGATCCAAAAGTACGTGCAACTAATTTTGAAGAAGTATGTCTTGGATACAATAAAGAAGAGGCAATGGAAGAAGCTGCTCGTTGCATTAACTGTAAAAATGCAAAATGTATTCAGGGATGTCCTGTATCTATCAATATTCCAGGATTTATTCATGAAGTAAAAGAAGGTAATATCGAAGAGGCTTATAAGATTATCGGACAGTCTTCAGCATTACCTGCTATTTGCGGACGTGTATGTCCACAGGAATCACAGTGTGAAGGAAAATGTATCCGTGGCATCAAAGGTGAGCCGATTTCTATCGGTAAACTGGAGAGATTTGTTGCAGATTATGCTTTGGAGCATGATATTAAACCAGTTGGAGCAGAAAAGAAGAACGGACATAAAGTTGCTGTTATCGGTTCAGGTCCTTCAGGACTTACATGTGCCGGTGACCTTGCAAAACTTGGTTACGATGTAACTGTATTTGAAGCACTTCATGAACTCGGTGGAGTATTGGTATATGGAATTCCAGAATTCCGTCTTCCAAAACAGAAAGTTGTAGCAAAAGAGATTGAAAAAGTAAAAGAGCTTGGAGTTAAATTTGAGACAAACGTTGTAATCGGAAAATCTACAACAATTGATATGTTGATTGAAGATGAGGGGTTTGAAGCTGTATTTATCGGTTCAGGTGCAGGTCTTCCTAAATTTATGGGTATTCCTGGTGAAAATGCAAATGGCGTATTCTCTGCTAATGAGTATTTGACAAGAAGTAACTTGATGAAAGCTTTTGACGATTCTTATGACACACCAATTTCAGCCGGACATAAAGTAGCTGTTGTAGGTGGTGGTAACGTTGCTATGGATGCTGCAAGAACAGCACTTCGTCTTGGTGCAGAAGTACATGTTGTATATCGTCGTAGTGAAGAAGAACTTCCAGCACGAGTAGAAGAAGTGCATCATGCAAAAGAAGAGGGAATCATTTTTGATTTGCTGAGAAATCCAAAAGAAATCAAAGTAGATGAGAATGGTAACGTAACTGGAATGACAGTCGTTAAAATGGAACTTGGAGAGCCGGATGCATCAGGAAGAAGACGTCCTGTTGAAGTTGCAGGTTCTGAATATGACATTGATGTAGATACAGTGATCATGTCACTTGGTACATCACCAAACCCATTGATCTCTTCTACAACTGAAGGGCTGGAGATTAATAAATGGAAATGTATCGTAGCAGAAGAAGAAACTGGAAAAACATCTAAAGAGGGTGTATATGCCGGTGGAGATGCTGTTACTGGTGCAGCTACAGTTATCCTTGCAATGGGTGCCGGTAAAGCAGCTGCAAAGGGTATTGACGAATACCTTAGCAATAAATAATTTAGAGAGAGCAATTTTGCACTGAATAATTTTAGATGCAATGCATAAAATAATTATGAGGATATAGGTTTTTCCTATATCCTCGTTTTTTGGACATTAGGGGATTTATATGAAGATCACATTGATTACAGTTGGAAAAATAAAAGAAAAGTATTTGAAAGATGCAATTTCAGAATATAGTAAACGTTTGAGCCGTTATTGCAAATTAGAAATCATAGAAGTTGCTGATGAAAAAACTCCTGATAATGCAAGTCAGATTGTTGAAGACGGAATTCGTGATAAAGAAGGAGAACGTATCTTAAAATATGTGAAAGAAGATGCATTTGTTGTTACTTTAGAAATCAAGGGAAAACTCTTGACCTCTGAAGAACTGGCTGATAAAATTGAAACTCTGGGTATTCAAGGGACCAGTCATATCATATTTATTATTGGTGGTTCAATAGGCCTTGGAAATGAGGTGTTAAAACGCTCAAACTATGCGTTGAGTTTTTCTAAAATGACATTTCCACACCAACTGATGCGTGTAATTTTACTGGAACAGATATATCGGAGTTATAGAATAATAAATCACGAACCATACCACAAATAAGTCATTTAATAGATAAAAAATATAAGCAAAAGAAGAGGATTTTAAAACATGCAAGAAGCAACACAAGATATACAGGAAGAAGGCATGGCATTCTTAGAAACTGTCACAGAAAAATTGAAACAGAAATTGGCACAGCTTTATGAAACTCTTTTGGACGGACAAAAAGAGATAGATCAGATGCAAGAATATTTCTGGGATAATTATACAGAGATGGATGAATATGGTTATGAGTATTATGATAACCAACAGGCGTTACTGCAACAGGTAAATGCAAATCAGAATACATTGTCAATGAAACATCGACTTGAGTCTTTGTTAGATTCACCTTTTTTCGGACGTGTTGATTTTCTGTATGATGGAGATGAAGAACCCGAATCATTTTATATTGGCATTGCAAATTTTGCAGAAGACACTGGAAGGCAGCCTCTTATTTATGACTGGAGAGCACCGGTAAGCAGTTTATTTTATGATTATGATAAAGGCAATGCTTCTTATGAAGCACCGGCTGGAATAATTACAGGTGAAATTACAGCAAAAGGACAATATAAAATAAAAAAAGGTAAAATTATATATGCTTTTGAAAGTGATATGCTGATAGATGATGAAATTTTAAAACAAGAATTAGGAAGCAATGGCGATGTTCAATTAAAAAGCATTATTAGAACAATACAAAAAGAACAAAATGAGATTATCAGGAACACCAAGGATCAAATATTGATCATTCAGGGGGCAGCGGGAAGTGGAAAAACATCTATTGCTTTACACAGAATTGCTTATCTGCTATATCATGATCGTAAAAATTTAAAATCATCAAACATTTTAATTTTATCTCCCAATAGTGTGTTTTCTGACTTATGGTATCCACGCCATTCAATATCATGAAAATCAATCAAACGATCTTCTAATGCAGCAAGAAAACCTTCCATCTGTCCGATAAAATGTATCAGACAAAAGATTTGTATATTATTTATAATTGGTTTTTAGAAGATATAGATTTTCCATTGTTACCAAAAGTGTCGTATGAACGTCGCATACTGAAATATGAAGAGGTATATCCGATGCTCTATTTAAAATATCGACTCTATGGAAAGAAACAGCATCACCGTATTAAACATGTGGTGATTGATGAAATGCAGGATTATTCTTATTTACAGTATACAATTTTACAAACAATGTTTGATTGCAAGATGACGATACTTGGAGATAAGGCACAATCTATGGATGAACAAACACAAGATGTTCTTGCTTTCCTGCCGAAAATATTTGGAAAACAAGTTCGGAAAATTGTTATGAATAAGAGTTATCGAAATACCGTTGAAATTGCAAAGTATGCAGCAGGACTGACAGGTATTTGTGATTTGAAATTGTTTGACCGTCATGGAAAAGACGTAGTAGAAAAAACTTTTTCATCAGTAGAATCAGTAATTTCTGAAATTTTGAAAAATATTAATTTGGATAAATATGAAACAGCAGCGGTTTTAGCCAGAACAGAGAAGGAAGCTTTTGAATTATATAGTTTATTAAAAAGAAAAGATGAAAATGTCTCTTATATGGATCGAGATACATCTGTTTTTCAGAAAGGGCTGACGATCACCACATACTACCTTGCAAAAGGATTAGAGTTTGATCAAGTTTTCACTGTTCGTTCGGATATTGAAACAAATATGTCAAAACAGGCAGATTATATTTGTGCGACAAGAGCGTTACATGAGTTATATATGTATACCTTGGAAAATAATAAATAAAAAATCGTTGTTCATTCATAGAAAAGAAAGTTCTCTCATAGATTTTTTATAAAAAAGAATACGTGATCGTGTATATGAGAGCAAAGCAGAAGCAAGATCAGTTAAAGAATAAGATTACTTCTGTTACAGGAATGGCCGATGGGGCTATTTTAGGTGCATCGGTTATAAATATACTTGGATATCATAAGTTATATATAGAAAACTATCGTGGAATCCTTGAATATACTTCTTGCCTGATACGTATTCAGACAAAACAGACACAAATACGTGTTGTTGGAAAGAAATTAAAAATAGAATATTATACAAATTTAGAAATGAAAATCACAGGAGATATTTGTTCGATAGAATTTTGTAAATAAGGAGTTTTCTATTGATACATTCAATCATCCAATATCTTCAAGGGTATTTGATTTTATGCGTGGAAGGAGATTCGGCAGAGCGCTTTTTGAATTTATGTTCATATCATAAAATATATATATGGAATGTAACCATTCATGACAATGTTTATGAATTACAAATAAGAATCAAAGATTTTCGAAAAATCCGCCCGATTGCCCGGAAAACGCATACACATGTAAAAATAAAAAATCGTTTTGGCTTTCCGTTCTTTATATATTCTCATAAAGTAAGGGTTTTCTTTCTTGTTGGAATTATTTTTTGTATCTGTTTGTTAAAAGAATGCTCTGCCAGAATATGGGATGTGCATTTTAGCGGAAATCAAGAACTGACTGCAGAATCACTAATGGATTTTTTGCAGACAATTTCTATATATCCTGGAATGCGTAAAGAAAAAATAGATTGTTTTCAGGTAAATAAAGTACTTCGTGAACAATATCCCGAGATTGTATGGGTGTCTACTTCGCTAGATGGAAGTATTCTTCAAATTAAAATCAAAGAAAATGAAATGCGAAGAAATAACGTACCTTCATTGGAAGACGCAGAAGGGATAGATTTGATCGCAACTTGTGATGGAGTTATAACACAAATTATAACAAGAAAAGGAATCCCCCTTGTACATGTCGGAGATCAAGTAAAAAAAGGAGATATCCTGGTATCTGGAAGATTGGAAATCAAGAATGATTCCCAGGAAATTATCCGTTATCAATATGAACATTCTGATGCGGATGTTTTTGCAGATACAATACAAGTATATACGGATAAAATTTCAAGGAAGTATAAGCAAAAACAGTATAATAAAAAAGAACAACGATTTACTATCTTTTTTAGGATAAAATCCTGGTCTATTGAAATTGGAAGCCTGAGAAATTCCTTTTCGAATGTTGAAAAGGAATCAGTGGAATATCAGATTCAATTTGGTGAAAATTTTAAATTGCCGATTTATTATGGATATGCGAAGGCTAAGGGGTATCATTTTATACCCCAAAATTATTCAAAAGAAGAATTAAAAACAAAATTGAATTTGAATTTTGAACAATTTCTCCAAAAATTGGAAGAAAAGGGTATTCAAATAACAGGGAAAAGTGTTAATATACATTTATATGACGTTTTTGCATCGGCAGATGGAACATTATATTTAAATCAGACAATTACACAACCTGTCGAGACAGAAATGATGGAAATTGAAAGGAACGAACCGGAATGAGCTTATCGGAATTAAATATTGATATCCCGGCTGAACACGAAAAAAACGTGTTCGGCCAGTTTGATGTATTTGCGAAAAAAATAGAACGTACATTTCATGTAACATTGATCTCACGAGATGGCATAATTAAAATTCTTGGTGAACAGTCACTGGCGCAGAAAGCATATCGTGTACTTAGCCAGCTTACAGAATTATCCCGCAGAGGAAATACAATCACAGAACAAAATGTAAATTATGCAATTTCACTTGTGTTTGAGGGCCAGGAGGAAGAAATTGTAGAAATAGATAAAGATTTAATTTGTCATACATTACAGGGAAAACCAATCAAACCAAAGACACTTGGTCAGAAAAAATATGTAGATGCGATACGGAATGGAATGATCACTTTCGGATTAGGACCGGCAGGAACTGGAAAAACGTATTTAGCAATGGCAATGGCAATTACTGCATTTAAAAATAATGAGGTGAGTCGAATTATTTTAACAAGACCTGCTATTGAAGCAGGAGAAAAGCTTGGATTCCTTCCAGGTGATCTGCAGAGCAAGATCGATCCATATCTCCGCCCGTTATATGATGCATTATATCAGATTATGGGAGCGGAGAGCTTTATTAAAAATCAGGAAAAGGGATTGATTGAAGTGGCCCCGCTCGCATATATGAGAGGACGTACTTTGGATAATGCGTTTATCATTCTGGATGAAGCACAAAATACAACACCTGCCCAGATGAAGATGTTTCTTACGCGAATCGGGTTTGGTTCCAAGGTTGTTATTACCGGAGACTCTTCGCAGAAGGATTTACCGGCAGGAAGTGTGTCTGGATTAGATGTTGCGGTAAAGGTAGTCAAAGATATTGAAGATATCAGCATTTGTACTTTGACAAGTAAGGATGTTGTGCGCCATCCACTTGTACAACGTATTGTAAAAGCGTATGAAGCATACGAAAACAAAAGTACTCGTTCAGGGAAAACAAATGCAAAAAGGAGAAAATCATGAGTTTATATATAGAAGATGAGAGCAGTATTACACTTCCGATTGAGGCGGAATCAATTGCAAATCTTGTGGTAGAAGCAGCATTGGATTATATCCAGTGTCCGTTTGAAGCAGAAGTAAATCTGTTGCTGACAGATGATGAAGCAATTCATGAAATGAATCAGGAATTTAGACAGGTAGACCGCTCTACAGATGTATTGTCTTTTCCAATGTTAGAATATGCAAATCCAGGTGATTTTTCGGAAATTGAAGAACAAGAAGATGCATTCAACCCAGAGACAGGAGAATTGATGCTTGGAGATATTGTGATTTCAAAAGAACATGTTCTTGCACAGGCAGAAGCTTATGCACATTCTCCAAAGCGGGAGTTTGCTTTTCTTATTGCACATAGTATGCTTCATCTATTTGGGTTCGATCACATGGAAGAGGAAGAACGTATGATAATGGAAGCAAAGCAGCGGGAAATTATGGAAAAAGTACAAATATTACGCTAACTGACGGAGGGGATGATGACGGATTTACAAAGTAATAAAAAAACAAAGAAAAAAGATGATTTTTTGATGCAGGGAGCAATATTGGCAGTTGCAATGTTCCTTACAAAAATCATCGGAGTTGTATATAGAATTCCATTGACAAATATCCTGGGAGACGAAGGAAACGGATTCTACGGTTATGCATTTGAGGTTTATGCGATGGCATTGATGCTTTCAACATTTAGTCTTCCTGTTGCAGTTTCAAAGTTAGTTTCAGCAAGACTTGCAATGCATCAGAAACGAAATGCGTTTCGAGTGTTTCTTGGAGCGTTGGCATTTTCAATTGTCGTAGGACTGGTTATCTCACTTTTAATCTTTTTTGGAGCAGGGGCAATTTCTACGTATATGATGGAATCTCCGCTCAGTGTATATGCACTTCGAGTATTGGCTGTAGGTCTTTTTATTGTTGCTGTTCTTGGTGTTCTTCGAGGCTATTTTCAGGGACTTGGCACTATGGTTCCAACTGCAATTTCGCAGATCATTGAGCAGATTATCAATGCAATCGTAAGTATTGCAGGGGCAAAAGTACTGTTTGATGTTGGGGCAGCAGCAGGTAAAAAATCAGGAGAAGAATTACTTGGTCCGGCATATGGAGCTGCCGGTGGAACTCTTGGAACAGTAGTGGGTGCATTTGCGGCGTTATTATTCTTGCTTTTTGCGATTTTCTTATATCGAAATAATATTCGTAGACAGTTAAAAAATGATACTACTCGTAGAAAAGAAAGTTATAAGCGTATAATTAAAATCCTGTTAATTACAATTGCACCGATTATTTTCAGTACCGCAATTTATAATATCAATCAGATTTTAGATCTGACAATATTCAATAAGGTTATGGCAGCACAAGGCTTTACGGAGAAAGAGTATATGGCTTTACAGGGAATTTATACTGGAAAGTATAATACATTGATTAATGTGCCGCTTGCAATGGCAAATGGATTGGCGGCTTCAATTATTCCGAGTATGACAACAGCCGTTGCAGTGCATGACAAAAATCAGATTCATGAAAAAATCAGTCAATCGATTCGATTTACAATGATTATTGCAATTCCATGTTTTATTGGATTTATTGTACTTGGGTCTCCGCTTATGGTCCTTTTGTATAATGATACAAGCAAAACACCGGCAACATTGCTCGCTGTTGGCTCGATTACGGTTGTTTTGTATTGCTGGTCAACTGTTTCAAACTCAATTTTACAAGGTCTTGATAAGTTATCTAAACCTGCTAAAAATGCAGGAATTTCATTGGTTATACATTTGATCGCATTATTTATTATGTTAGTTGTATTAAAATGGAATATCTATGCGTTAGTAGGAAGTAATATTGTTTTTGCAATTTGTATGTGCCTGCTCAATGCACGTGCAATTCATAAAGCATGTGATTATCGGCAGGAAATTGATAATACATTTGTCAAACCATTGATTGCAGCATTAATTATGGGTGTAGTTACGTATCTTGTACATTTCATTTTTGATCTTTTAATTGGAGGGCGTTTTACTGCAACATTTATTGCAATTTTATTTGCAGTGATTGTTTATGCACTTGCATTATTAAAACTCGGGACATTGTCAAATGATGACATCCGGGCATTGCCACAGGGAGATAAGATTTTACATATTTGTAAAAAATTCCATCTGCTTCCAAAATATAGAATGTTATAAATTTAACTGAATAAGAAATAAAAAGAAGCCAATACTATATAAAAAAGGAGAGATCCTATGAGAAAATATTTTATTGGCTTTTTTTCTATTATTTTAATAGTATTTAGTGTAATTACAGTAGGATATCAATTGACTTATAAGTATACGAATACAAAAGCTCAACAGAGTAAGGAACAGATGCTGACAGAACGTATTGAAAAATCAGGAAGCATCAGCACAAAAGGGGATGCAGTAAAAAATAACGGGTATTATATTTCGTCCCTGCAAGGATATATTGTCGTATATTGTGATGACCATAAAACGGTATATGAAGTAACCGATATTCCAATAAATTCACTTCCTAAAGATATACAGGAAAAAGTAATGAATTCAATGTATATTGAAAGTGCAGAGGAGTTATATCAATTTTTAGAAAACTATTCAAGCTGAGAGTAGAGAATTTTGGCAGACGGGTAGACGAAATAAAAAAAATAGTGTAGTATAGTTATGTTTACGAGAAATTTACATGGAAAAGTAAAGTGAGGAATTACAATGGATGAGCGAAAGATAGCAAGAATTAATGAATTATATAGAAAATCAAAAGCAGAAGGACTGACAGAATCTGAGAAAAAAGAACAGAAACTTTTACGACAGGAGTATCTGGAAAGTATTCGCGGTAACCTGCGCAGCCAGTTAAATAATATCGATATCAAGGAAAAAGATGGAAGTATCATAAACCTTGGTGAAAAATACGGAAGAAAAATTGGAAACTAGGAAGGGTGTTTGAATTATGTTAAATGGACTTCCGGGGGATCCGGTTATGTTGTTAAGTGTCGTAAATACAAAATTACGAGATCAATATCACGACCTAAATGTATTGTGTGATGATATGAATGTTGCAAAAGAAGAGATAGAATCAAAATTAAATGCGATTGATTATTTCTATGATAGTAACCGTAATCAATTTGTTTAATGATAGGACAAAGGCAGGTTTGCGAAAAGTTATTTCGTAAGCCTGCCGTTTTATATATTAGAAAAGCAGTTGAAAAAAAACATTTTGTAACGTATAATATAATATCGTCTTAATATTGAAAGGAACATTGGAAAACGATGGAATATAATAACAATAAAGAAATAGAAAAAATATTAGAAGAGATTGATATAAGTGAAGAAGCACCAATTGAAGAGCCTATGCGCCAGTATTATTTTATCAAAAAAGGGAGAGCGTATGTTGCCGCGTTGAGCGAAAAATTAGGTCGTCCTCTTTATGTCTGTGTAAACACTTTCGGTTGTCAGATGAACGTGGTTTCCATGATATAAAAAAGCCCACAAATAAAGCATTTTAAAATATCCCAACGATAGGAAATTTCCTAAAGTTGGGATTTTTTTATTCTCTGATATCGGATTTATCAAGTATAATCTTCTGCACGTCGTCAATCTCAAACACCAAAGCGCAGCCGAGAAAGTCGGCAATCTTTATCAGATCGTCGGCGGAAAAACTGCCGCGACTAAATTTATTACTTAGCGATTGCCGCCCGATTCCTAAATAATCAGCAAGCTCATTCATTTTACGCCCTTTCATTTTCAGAAGAGCTTTTATTTTATCAGATACACCCATATTATCAACCCACCTTTCTATAAATAGAGGATAACACAGACAAGGTTACAAAGTCAACGATTAAGAGTAAAAAAATAATCAAAAACATTTATAAAGGCGTTGACAATATAATCAAAAAGGTGTACTATATAATCAGAAAGAGGAAATAAAAGAAAGGCGGTAACGAATATGTACGAAACAGTAAAAGTTGTTAAAGGATATGAAATCAAAAGAATGAAAGGAACACGTGGAGCATATCACGTAAACGTAAGAGAAGACGACCAGATCGGATTCAGAGAGTTTCATACATTCAGGACAATCAAAGCAGCAGCAGAATTTATCGAAACCGCATTATAAAAACAGAGCCGGGGCAGCAGTCCCCGGCGGAAAGGAAAAGAACATGAAAAAATGGTATTGTGTAGCAAGCACATTCGACAACAAAGGAAACGTAACAGCGAATATCGTTGATACAAAAGAAGCAGAAAGACGGCCGGAAGACACATACGAAAGTACGGCGCGAAAAGATATATACACAGACTGGTTCGACAGCAAAGAAGCAGCAAACGAATATATAACAGATTGCAAAAATGGAATTTAAACATCAGAGCCGGGGCAGCAGTCCCAAGCGGAAAGGAAAAAAGAAATGACAGTACAAAGAATATTTGAAGAAACAAAGATGGAAATATACAAAGCAGCGGAAGCAGTAAACTACTACGCAGATCAAAAGGATTCAAAAAGAAATCGCGTGAATTACGGCTGTCTTATCACATGGGAAAAAATTATAAGGAAAATGGGACATGATACAAATATAGCAGTATGGGAAACAGAAGACGAACTATTACGAATCCCGTTCGTTGAGATTGAAACATACAGAATGGAATTTAAAAACGGAAAATAAACACCAGGGCGGCAGCAGAGCCGCCCAGCAATTAAAGCAGCCACGATCTGCCCGCGGGAGATCGTGAAGGTCCGAAGCCCTTGTAAATGCTGACGGGTTGCAATGTTGTTTGACAAGTTCCGGCCGGGTTTAATGCGAACCGGGCGTTGTGGAAGAATTAAACTGCTTGTTTCTGTACCACTTCACAAAATCCACGCTGAAAGTGCGGGACATTACAACGCCCGTTCCGTTGCATTTTTAATCACGATATATAAATTTATGCGAAAGACCATTCGCGAATACGACTTCCGTTACGCGGCGATCTTTTACCACGATGTGATCCAAAACCAGATTAAAAAACTCTTTGATCGATTCTTCTTCAACCATTCCGGCCAGATCACTATATACGATATGAGATCCGGCGCGGATCTTATGTGCCAGAAGAAAAGCGGAAGCGGATTTCATAAAGGCGGAATCATCAACACCGGAAGCAATACGCGTTTCGGTCAATTCTTTTAATTTATTTTCTGCATCAACGCGCATGGCGTCAAACCGATTTTTCTTTTCTAGATATTCTTTTTCGCTCATACCATCATCTGAAAAATAATACGCATCTTCCAGACGTTCTTTTGCCCGGTCGTATTTTTGGATCTGATTTTTCAGGCTTTCGATTTCTGCAGGATTAGCGGTCGCGCCTTCATGGTTCACCAGATCAGCACGCCACAATGCGCCACCCGTGACAGATTTGCCCGTTAATAGTTCAAAGGTATTATTTAAGCTATCAGACGACAACCCGATAATATCGGCAAATACGGCCTTGTCAGATAAAAGCATTTCTTCCAGAGCTTCCAGGGAATTGATTTTCCGTCGTTCGTTTGATACGCGGACCATAGCGGATATATAGTTAATCACAAACGGCCCGATCTTCACATCACTGACGTTTAGGTTCTGGCAGTGAATCGCCCGTGTTTTTGCGCCGCAATAGTATAGGGATGGCGTGAAGCCGTTCTTCCGGCGTCTGTCCTTTCCGCCTACCAGATAACCAGATCCGCACGAACCGCACTGGATCAGGCTGGCGAAGACATTACAGTTCTTTTCGATCGGGTGTGATCCGGGCGTATTCCGCTTATCACGGTTAATATCCATAATTTTATTGACCTTTTCCCATATTGCAGGATCCACAAGCGGATCGAAGACACCTTCGAGGTACACAACTTCGGTGGCGGGCTTTTTCCGGCCGCGTGCGCTTTCCCGGTAATTATACCGGTAGTCGCCTTTGTTCATTGGATTTCGTAGGAAATCACAGACAGTTTTCGAGGTCCATTCGCCACCGCGCTTCGTTGGAATCTTATGAGCGTTGTTATAATCACGGATTTTTCCGGTTGATTTTACTTCCAGATACATTTCATACATTGCTCGCGCGAACGGAGCTTCCTTTTCGGAATGTACCGGACACCCGGCGGACGAATCCCAATCCCACCCATAGGGCACACGCGCACCATTCCATTTTCCATCGTTGGCGCGTCCGACCATAATATCTTTTACACGCTCGCTTGTCAGCTTTCTTTCCAGTTCCGCAAATACAAGAATGATCTTCAAGACAGCTTCACCAATCGCGGAAGATGTGTCAAATTGTTCATTTAAAGATATGAACGTCACGCGGTTGTATTTGAAATCGTCATACATCAAAGAGAAGTCAACGAGGTTTCGGGAAACGCGGTCAATCTTATACACCAGAACATGAGACACAAGCCCGGCGCGGACTTTCTGCATCATTCTTTCATAAGCTGGCCGCTTCGTATTTTTACCGGAACGTCCGGCATCTTCAAAAATCTCTACACGCGACATATCAACGTGTAAAATATGTTTACAATATGCTTTCAGTTCCTTTTTCTGGAACGGAAGCGAATCTTTATCGACCTGATATCCGGTCGATACACGAACATAAATCGCAACGATCCGATCATCGACGCTGGCAGCAGGTGCTTTCGTAGCATAAGCCATAATATACACACCTTTCTAAAATCCTAAAAAAGGGTATAAAAAATAAGCCCTTTCAAATAATGTGGGCTTATGCTATAATAACACTTGCTGGAGAGTTATTATAGCCAACCCACGGTTGACAAGTAACAATCTATGTAAAACGTTCATGGTTGCCGCCATGGACGTTTTATTTATTATGTAATGTTTTCAAAGTACTGCAAATTGTATCAATATCATCATCAGACAGAGAATCGAAATCGTCAAGTTGTGATTGAATATCACTGATAACATTTTCTTTAAAAGATAAATGCTTTTCCTGCTTCCGGAAAAACAAAGCCGTGATCGTACTGGTAAGAGATCCAATCAAACCAATACCAACAATCATTAATATAGCGGCTATAATACGACCAGAAGCGGTAACTGGCGAAAGATCCCCATAGCCAACCGTAGTTGCCGTAACAAAGCTCCACCATAAGCCATCCGGAATAGACATTCCTTCGGTAAAGTGAATTGCGATACCACCAAGACAAATACAAATTACACAAACTATAACCATATATTTCAAACCATTCAAGTCAAAGAAAAATTTCACACGCCTGTAAAACCGGATTAAATAAGCGGATAAACGGGCGAGCTTCAAAAATTTCAGTAGCCGCAATATTTTAAACACTCTGAAAATCTTTAAGAGAGAACTAAAAGGAATAGTAGCAATCAAGTCTAAAATATTTTCTTTCACAAAATCCATTTTACGGTCGGCCAGACATAGACGAACCATATAATCAACGATAAAAATAACTGTGATTACATTATCGATCAAACGCAACCGACCAGAACAACGCCCGACAATATCTTGAACAGCTGTATATACAGCAAATAACGCAAGCGCGCAAAAAATCAAATCATACAATAGCAGCGCACGCTTCTTGAGTAAATCATCTTTCATACAAACGCCTTTCTGATTTACCCGCGGCAGACGAAAGAACACCGCGGGAAGGAACACACATTGTCAGAAATTCAGTTCTATAATATTTCCCTGAATTTTCCTGGAATGGGATTTTATGCCATTTTTTCGGCGTCCCCTTTTTCGCGAACGTGTAAAGCCCGTAAAGCAAGTTCTTTATCCAGGCTATCCGCTTCGCGATAACAAGTAATAAGGAATTGTTCCTCGCTTGTCATATGTATACCTTTTGAGTTGGGAACGTATTTTTCCGGAAACTCTACTTCATCACGCGCCATAGAATCCATACTGACACCGAAGTAATCACACAATTTTCGAAAGGTCGACAACTTTATATTGTTGCAACCTACTTTATAGAAACCGTCAATCGTGCTATACGGTATGCCGGATCCTTGCGAAACCTTTCTTTTGTTCAAATGATTCTTTTCCATCAGATAGTCCAACTTTTCAAGGAATGTCAATCCAAAACACCTCCTTTCAATTCAAATTGTAAAGTAAAAATATTACGGTGTCAAGAAAAATATTACGGTACAAAGGGAAAATACATAGAAATAATTTACTTTGCACAGTAAAATAGTTCTTGACAATTCACTTTGTAGAGTGTATTTTAAGATTACAGGCACGGTACACCGTGAATTAAATAGAAGAAAGGAGCAAAACCACCATGGCAAAACTGGAAATAGCGGTTGAAGTAGCAGAAGACAATATTCTGGGAAAAATCGCGAAGGTAGAAGAAACACGCCGGGCGTTTAATAACGCATGGGCCGACTTAATGAATTGCTTTACTGCAAAATACGGCACAACATACGGAAACCAGGCCATAGTAAAAGAAACGCCCGCACCAGACGGAGCGGACGATTCAAATACTTAGTTGATACGATCGGACGGATCACAATATTCATTGTGCACTTCCTTGACGGCGGCTTTCACTGCATCGCCTAACCGCTGTGAACTGTCGTCAAGAGATCCGCCGAGTTGGTTGTCAATCTCATTTACAAGATTGACGTACAACGATTTCAAAACTTTTGAAATTTCAAAATTTGACATAAAATCACACCCCCTTTCTATCGCGATTATACCACGACAGAAAGGGAACAACCACAGAAAGGAGAGAAACCAATGAAAGTCACAATGAAAGGGAATAGCAAAGAAAGATTAACAATCACGACAGACGAAAGGACAAAAGAAACAGAAGCAACGATCAGAGAAATAAAAAAGACGTCCCGAAAATTGAGACGTCTTTTCAAAGACGGGTTCGAAATTAACTTAATGATTACAGTGTAGAATAGTTTTCTGGGAGAGGAACGGAATCAATCATATCCTCTTCGCTTCCGAAATCATCAATCACATAATCAAGGCAAATAGTTTCACAATCAAATTCTTCGTCTTCGTCAGGATCAAGAATAGAAAGTGAAACATATTCAAAACCATCTTTTTGTGCAGATTTTAAACTTTCTAAAAGTTCTGAAATCTTATAAACAAACATAACAAGAACTCCTTTCTTTCGTACTTGGCGCGTTAACGCCTGTATAAAAAGTATATGAAAGAAAAAGAGAATTTGCAATAGTAATCAATCAACAGAAAGGAGCGAAACAAGATGCGACAAAAGACGCCACCGTGGGAAGAGTTGACGGACGCACAAAAAAGAGAATACACAAAAGACCTTGTGGCCTATGAACTACTAAAGAAGATAAGCAAAGAAAGAAGCTACCTTGAAGTCGAAGACATTATCGGAAGAATGGAAAGACAGCTTGTATACTGGCGAGATCGCGCACCGTGCGAACTTGCCCCGGTAGCCTTAGACAGATACGGCGCAGAAATAACGCCGCCTATTGCGGGAACAATAAGCAGCGGACATTTAACTACTAACGGGTAGTTGAACCGAAGACAAGATCACGAAATTCTGGACCGTGTTTCGTATAAATTTCGCGGAATTCGTCCGGCGATACAGGATTTTCACAAGTGAGTTTATACACTGTATAGGCAGCGGATAAAACGCAAACTTCCATTTCGCCGTCGAATGTCGGGTTATCGGTATGCGACATAATAAACACCCCCTTTCATAATGCGATTATATCACGACAGGACAGGGGACACCACAAGAAAGGAGAATAAACCATGTACAAGAATTTAGTTGAAATCCTGAAAAGAAAAGGAATCACAAATAAAGCTTATGCGGATTATCTGGGAATCACAGAAAAGACCGTATGGAACAAATTGCAGGGAAAAACAGAGTTCACACTGGGCGAAGCACTGAAAACGTGTGCGTTAATGCCGGAGTACAAAATGGACTATGTTTTCACAATGGAAGAGAAGGTGGCGTAAATGACATTCTACAAACCATTAACGCCCGCCTTCCGATCCGATATCACGGCCGGCATACATAAAAACGTGACAGAGTTAAACGCCTGTCAGCCGAACGCCTTAGTCAATATACAGAAAATCGGACTGATCCAGTTAGAAAGGTTAATAAACGCACTTCCTGACGGCTACCAGATACCACTGGAAAGGAGAAGCGACAGTGAATGAGCAAAAGAAAAATTGAATCAACGGGCGCACGTCTGATCGGACAAGTCCCGGAAGGAGAAACGGACGAATGAAACAGATTTTAAAATATCCGGGAAGCAAATATAAATCAGCAGACTGGATCATACGCCAGTTTCCAGAACATCACAGTTATTTAGAACCGTTTTTCGGATCGGGCGCAATTCTTTTTAATAAAGAACGATCGGACATAGAGACAATAAACGACCTTGACGGAGAAGTAATAAATCTATTCCGACAGATCAAAGAAGCACCGCAAGCAATAGCGGAAGAAATATACTTCCGACCGTATTCACGAGAAATCTACAACAAAGCATTTGAAAAAGAACCGGAAAACGATTTTGAACGGGCGATAAATTTTATCATACGTTCGAACATGGGACACGGCTACAGGACAAACGGAAAGAAAGTCGGGTGGAAATGCGACGTACAGGGGCGCGAAAGAGCATACGCAGCGCGAGACTGGGCGGAACTGCCGGGAATCATCAGAGAAGCTGCAGAACGACTGAAAGGCGTACAAATTGAGAACAGGCCCGCAGTCGAATTGATCCAAAAATATAATTTTGAAGACGTTCTGATATATGCCGATCCGCCGTATCTGTTATCAACACGAACCGGGAAACAATACCGGCACGAAATGACAGAACGAGATCATGAAGAATTATTGAAAGCCTTGATCGACCACAAAGGACCGGTCGTTATAAGCGGCTATAATTCGGAAATGTACAACGACATACTGCAGAACTGGCGAAAAGAAACAAAAACAAGCTATGCAATGTCGGCAAAAAAACGAACAGAAGTTATATGGTGCAATAGACCGGAGCCATGGAAACAGGAAACAATATTTTGAAAGGAGAATAAATGGCAAAAATTAGTTTTCAAGTACAAGTAATACCAGGCGAAAAGAAATTCGAGGATTTTCAAGAGAACTTCCGAACAATCATGGAAACGCTTCTATATTTGCAAAACGCTTTCCCAAAAATCATCGAAGATCTGGAAGAACCAGAAGACCGTTATGGCGTGGACGTGATAATCGCATTTGACGCGGATCACATTGAAGCACCGGACGGGCAGAAGGGTTTCGGAGTATTCGACACAGACACGGATCGCATTTACATAGCAGCAGACATTCCAGAACCGGAAGAAACGCTGATCGAAACGACGGCGCATGAATTCATGCATTATATCCAGAAGATTAAAGGAAAGCCGTATTCGGAAGAAGAAGCGGAACAGTTCGCAGATTCGGTCAGATACCAGGTAAAACGCCGGATCACAGACACAAAAGCACAGACACACCCACAGAATCGACATTTCAAAAACCCGGCACAATACATCGGAAGCAGAAAGAAAAGGAGAAAAATTGTTCATGGCAAATAAAATATACGAAGTGCTTATCGGAACACTGACGACAATCGGTATCGCGGCGACATTTCTTGCAGCCTTCATAATGATTACATATGCAATCGGATCATTAAGCACAAAGCGTGCAAGACGCATCATTTACGGGACCACAGGGACATTGATAATCGTTGCACTATTTTTTCTTATGCTGTGGAGCTGAAAGCATGAAGAGAGAAAGAAAAGTAATTATGCAGATAACCGGCGACGGACTGACAGCGGACGAACTGGGACGCATGGAGCGCACGATCAGACAGATTAACTACACACGCCGGAAAAATAAAGAAACAGAAATCAGGTTCAATTATTCATTAAAAGGAGATCTAACCAATGAAGGAAGAAACAGTAATCGAACAGATATTGCAAGGTGTAGCAAGACAAGAAGGAGCAAAGCAGGAAAAGCCCAAAATTGTTAAGGTTAACCAAGTAGCAGGAATTCACGTTTTTAGTTCAGATATGGAAAAACCACCAACCGTGTTGATTGATGGAGACGCTTCGGACGTAGTAACAATCCTTGCATACGCAACTAATCAGCTAGTTGACGAAATAGCAAAACAAGGAATAAATCGTGTGGAAGCCGAGGAAACCATAATTGAAGCAATACAATATATGTTTAAACCGGCGCAAATAAAAGCAATCAGCCTGACACCGGAAGCAGCAGCAACGGGACAGGGCGTTATATACCCGGCAGAAGAAGCGGATCGCATGATCGCAGAAGGAAAAGCGGTGGAAACAAAACCATTCAACGGAACAGGACAACACACGATTGAGAAAGCAAACCAGAAAGGAGAAAAGGACAATGGCAAAAATGAATCTGAAATTTAGAGATTTCTTAACCTTATTAAGTCCGGCACAACATATCACAGTACAGGACGAAGACAACCCATTAAAGCAGGGAGAGTCAGATACACTTTTCAAAGGAAAGGCAGCAAAGGCCCGCAGAGAAGAAGGACTGGCCGATCGTGAAGTAAAAATGATAGCACCAACAGGAGAACCAGATCTTCCGGGAGCCTACATCTTCAAAATCTGGTTATACAGATAATGACAGTAGGAGAGATAGCAGAAGTTTCACGCCCATCTTCGCTGGTATGGATTGAAAAGGATGGAGTAGTATTGTTCACAGACTGGCTTTACAAAATCCCGGAAGAACTAAAAGCAGAAACAATTAAAGAATTTACATTCTATCCAGAAATACGCCACAAAGACTGGAAAAAACGTGGGTTTATCAGTCCGATGCAGCCGGAAGCGCTAGCAGACTATCGCTTTTCGGATTTGGAGATGAAATTGTACTATAAAATGATAATTCAATAATTAAAAGGAGATCTAACCAATGAAAAACACATTAACAGATTTGAACAATCACTTGTTCGCACAGCTTGAAAGACTAAGCGACGAAGATCTAGAAGAAGAAGCATTAGACACCGAAATAAAAAGAGCGGAAGCAGTATCAAAAATAGGTTCAGAGATTATCAAAAACGGCGAACTACAGTTTAAGGTCATGAAACACATGGACGAATACGGCTACGATAGAAAAAAACAGATTCCGGAAATGCTGGAAGTGAAACAATGAAGAACTGGCCAGAGGAAGTAATTGAATGGTTACGTGAAAACGTACCAGGCAGGACAACAAAAGAAGTGGCAGACCTGGCAAAGAAGCAGGGGTTTGAAAAATACGGAATCAACCTGACAGAAGCATCAATCAAAAGCGCAAAAAACAGATACAAGATCAGAAGTGGAACGAAATGTGGAACAAAGAAAGGAAGACCACGAATCTATCCAGAAGGAATGGAAGAATACATAAAAAGCATAGCGAAAGGAAGAACAACGAAAGAAATCGCAGAAATGACAAGAAACCACTTTAAAATCAGTTTTTCCGAAAGTCAGTGCAGAGCATACAAAAAGAACCACAAAATAAAAAGTGGTGTAGATGCGAAATTTAAAAAAGGACACACACCACAAAATAAAGGGAAACCAATGAGCAAAAGTCAGTACGAAAAATGCAAAGCAACAATGTTCAAAAAAGGCAATACGCCAAAGAACCACATGGAAGTTGGAGAATTTACGCACACGACAGACGGCTATCTGGTTCAAAAAGTAAAAGAAAAAGGAATACAACGAGAAAGATTCGCTTTCGTGCATCGAAAAGTCTGGGAAGAGCACAACGGACCCATTCCGGAAGGAAAACAAATCACATTTTTGGACGGAAACAAAGATAATTGCGATATAAGCAACCTTATTATGATCGATAACGAAACGAATCTGGAAATGAACCGAAAGAAACTGCGATTTGAAGAACCGGAAGCGACGCGCGCCGGAACAATGATAGCGCAAATAAACATTATGACAAAGAAAAGGAGAAGAGAACGTGGACGTAATCAAGGGTAACATATACGAATTAGTAGACAAAGAACTAAACGCAGCAAACGAAAAGTTCCCACTTTTCGCAAGCTCTCACGAAGCCTACGCGGTAATTTTTGAAAAATTTGACGAAGCACGCGAAGAACTGGAAGATCTAAACTACTTACTAGATCGGTTCTGGCTAGGAGTAAAACAAAACACAGCAGATATTGTAAAAAATAACCAACTAGAGGGAATACACGAAAGAGCGGTAAGGCTTGCAGTTGAGGTAATTCAAGTGGCAGCAATGGCAAGAAAAGCAATCATGAGCAGCTACCAGAAAGGAGATCAGGCGCATGGAGAAACGACAGAGAATTGAAGAAGCATTGAAAGAAATTGGAATCTGTACAGTAGAAGAGCTAAACAAAGCAATCAAAGAAACAAAACCACTTGAACTGGGAATTATGACTATTCAAAAAGCAACAATGAGAAAGGCAGGATAAATGGACACAAAAGGAAATAAAATCATAGCTGTTGATTTCGATGGCACACTACACAACGGAACATGGCCGGAAATCGGAGAGGAAAACATGACGGTTATTAATTTCTGCCGGAACGAACAGTTGAACAACGGCGCACGCCTGATACTCTGGACAAACAGAGTTGAAAAACAGTTAGAAGATGCGGTGGCGTGGTGCAAAGAACGCGGGCTTGAATTTGACGCGGTAAACGAAAATCTGCCGGAGCTGATCGAACTATACGGGAACGACTGCCGGAAGATCAATGCAGACATCTACATAGACGACAAGGCAGTAAATCCAATGAGAAGACGGCAGATCGCCGGACTTACATCATTAAACCCGTATGACAACCCGACAGATCGGGAAGCGTTCGCAGAAACCCAGAAACAGAAAGAAGCAGAAAGAAAGGAACCTAACCAAAATGAAGAAACTGAAAAGAATTCTGAAAGCGATATCCAGAAGGAAGAGACAAGAGAGACTGAAACGAAATTATAAAAAATATTCCTTACAGATTCCGCGACTGATGAAAGCAGAAACGATCATGGAACTTGATTTTGCAGCTGGGTATTTGACAGGACAGTTCGAAGCGGCTTACGAATACGGGGAACTGTCAGAGAAGCAGCATGACGAATTAACACAGATTGTCAACTATATTCACGAAGGGCAGAGAGAAAAAAAGGAAAATGAATAAAAGAAAAAGCGGATTACAGAAGATAAAAACTTCTGCAATCCGCCTTTTCGAACAATTTCGAAATCTAACCAAAACTATAATACACCCGAAAGGAGTAAAAGTCAATGATAAAACTATATGAAGAAAGCGAGCTGAAAAGACTGACAACATCGGAAATTGACAGAATGAAAGACGACACGGTTTTTATACAGATCAGCGAAACGAAATTTGAAAGAAAAAAAGATCCTGAATACGATCGTTATTACGACGCCTATTTATGCGAAGTGATGGACCGCGACAAATACGAAAGAAGAACCAAAACGGGACAATTAAGGAAGCTGAAAAAGAAGATCCATAAATTAAAGGAAGAGAAAGACAATCTTTCGAGAAGGTTAGACGCGACCACGGCAATCGCAAGAGCAGAGACACGCGAACGTCTGGAAGCGGAAGGAACGATCGAAGAAATGAAAGCCGGGTTCAAAGAACTAGAACGTGTGTTCGGAGATTTGCCACCGGAGATTGTTTCGTTATACAGAATACCAGATTGGGAAGGGTAAAAACACGAACGCGTGTTTCTTCTATATATAAGAAAGAAATCTTAACCGTCCTTGTAATGGGTATTAACAAATCAGACACTATAAATTTTTAATATATAAATCAATATAGGACGGGAAGGGGGATTCGATGAAGAAGCAGAAACGAAGATATGATAACTACGACTACAACGAAGCGTATCAGTATGATCTTGACAAAGAGATAGCGAAGGCAGCAAAAGAGAAGTTCAGACGTGAGAATCCCTTGTTGATAGATTTCGAAGAACAGTGGAAGGAACAGCAGACAAAACTTGAAGAATGGGAATATGAACGACTGTTGAAAGAAGGGAAGGTAGAAAGCCTTTACAGAACATCAACGATTAAGTGTAAAAACATAAAATCAGGGAAAGAGATTGCGGAAGTAATGATCTATCCGTCTTTCTATAACCGGGCAGATATGCCACACACGAAGAAAAAGAGAGAAACGAAGCCGTCACAAAGAAACCTGAACGATAAGAACGCCCGCCGATATGTGATCCGCCTTGCGAATATCAATTTCGGTTCGGGGGATATCTGGGCGACGTTCGGGTGGGACGACAGTTACATACCGGAAGACATAGAGAGAGCAAAAAAGGATGTGACGAATTTTATCAAGCGAGTGAACCGTAAGAGAAAGAAACACGGATTCGATAACATGAAATATATCTACGTTCTGGCCGTGGACGATTACACACGCCCACATTTCCACATTCTTATGAGCGGCGACGGCGTGGATCGCGACGAATTAGAAGTAATGTGGGGAAAATGCAAGCGACCGAACACGCGCCGGGTAAAACCGGACGAAGACTTCGGAATAACCGGCCTTGCGACGTACATTTCCCAAAATCCGCACGGGACAAAACGGTGGTGCAGCTCAAAGAACCTGAAAAAGCCACCAGAGCCGACAAGATCATACCGAAAATTCAAGAAACGCCGTGTTGAAAAAATGGCAAAGGATCATGAAACATTAAAACATAATCTTGAAAAAGAATACGCGGGCTATCGCTTTTTAGATGCAGAAGTGAAGTTTAACAGAGTGACAGCGGCGTTTTACATATATGCAAGAATGACAAGAGATTGAAAGGAGAGATTAAATGACAGTCAAATTACAAAACATGAAAAATTCAGAAATTACGGAGCAGATAAAACTTTTTAACTGGGCTAGATCTATTCGGGAGTTTGTGCCGGAATTAAAATTATTGCATCACATTCCGAACGAAGGGAAGCGAACAAACGGCGCACTTTTAAAAGCTGCAGGAATGGTGGCGGGCGTTCCTGATCTGTCGCTTCCGGTAGCACGCCGGGGATTCAACGGCCTGTACATCGAAATGAAATTCGGGAGCAATAAACCAACAAAAGACCAGACCGCATTTATGGACATGTTAAAAGACCAGGGCTACAAAACAGCAGTCGTGTATTCAGCGGAAGAAGCAAAAAGCCTGATCCGGCACTATCTGGCACGGGCAGACAACTTCGATCTGGTTAATTGCGAGGAAGCCCCGAAAATGTTCGGGTGCTGCGAAGGCATCGAAGCAGACTGGACGCCATGCGCGGACTGTGAAATGTACAAGAAAAATAAACAGCTGGAATAGCAGGAAGGAGAAACGACCATGGAGTATAAACTGGATAAAAACACAAAAACGATCGTCCGGGCAATCATGAAGGATCAGGAGAAGCGAGACAGGAGAAAACACACCGGGCAGTATACGGCGTTCGACCGACAGGCAGATAAGGCAATCGAAGAAGCAAAAGAGAATATCGGACTGCAAGGATTCACGGGAAGCACACGCGATCAGGTTATCGGGAAGATCTGTCAGAGTTTAAAGGATAATACGCCGTGGGAATTGTTAGGGGAAACATATTGTTGCCGTCGCATATTCTACGAATACCGGAAAGAGTTCTGTTACCACGTGGCGGCGTCAATGGATATGATCGGCGGCAGCAGGAAGACAGGTCAGAAATGACCGGACACAGAAGATAGAATGGAGAGTGACAAGTGGCGAAAGAATATGCAAAAGCCTTTTACAATTCCAAAGCATGGAAGAAGACACGGAAAGCATACTACGACAGCAAGGGCGGAATGTGCGAGCGTTGTCAGAAAGAATTCGAAGAAGGCAAACGCAGCTTGAAAGAAGTCAACATCGGAACAATAGTGCATCACAAGAAATGGATCACGCCGAAGAATATCAACGATCCGAACGTCACGTTGTCATGGGATAATCTGGAAGTCGTGTGCGACGAACATCACAACACAGAGCATCACGGCAAGCCGAAGCGATACAAGTTCGACAAGGACGGTAATATCATTCCGACAAAATCATTTTCCTGAAAATCAAAAACAGATCAGCCAAAAACAAAAACGAAATCGCGAAAAGCGCGCCAACCACCCCCCCCGGTGGTACAAAATTTTTTTACCAGAAAGAACCGAGGGAGCTAGGTAAAAAAAACTCTCCGCAGGCGCGCGCACGTGAGAGGGGGTGCAAATGCATGGATTTAGAGAAAGATAGAGAGGTAAAACCCGAAGAAGATCAGGTTTTACCGGAGTTATTGGAACTTCTGGAAATATTCAGAGATTTGCCGGAAGCACGGAAAAAGAACCTGAAAACGAGACTGAAAAAAGAAGCAGCGGGCGAGATTTTAACCGAAGCAGAGGTCGAAAAGGAACGAAAAAAGATCATGGAATTGTTCAAGGACGTTGAGGACGACCGGAAAAAGAAAATGATCGAACGCAAGGTAAAAGAAATGGCTTTTCAGGCCGTGGCGATCCGGGAAGCGAAATACTCAATCATGACGGAAGGGTTAAAGACCGAAGTTGTCAACGGCTCACAAAGATACATGAAAGAGAATCCGGCAGTTGCAACCTTCGACAAATATTCACGGGCGTATAACTCAAATATCGACAAACTGATCGAGTATTTACCACAACAGCAGACGGAGAAAATAAGCAAGTTGGCAGCGTTCAGAAATGCATAACGTATATGTGAATTACATTGTCGAATATCACGACAAGATCGAACGCGGGCAGATCATAGCGGGAAAATGGATAAAGAAAATTTATAAAATCCTAGTTGACGGCATAAAATCCGGCGACTGGGATTTTGACGCAAAAAAAGCAAATAAGGCGATCCAGTTTATCGAAAATTTCTGCCACCACTCAAAGGGGCGGAATGACCTTTTCAAGTTGGAACTATGGCAGAAAGCTATTGTTTCGGCAATCTTCGGAATACTGGATAAAAAGACACACCGACGGCAGTTTCGGGAAATCTTTCTTCTAGTCGGACGTAAGAACGGGAAAAGCCTTTTCGCGGCGGCAATTATGGCATATGTGGCGTATATCGACGGAGAATACGGCAGCGAATTATATTGCCTTGCGCCGAAACTGGATCAGGCCGATATCGTGTATGACAGCTTTTACAAGATCACACAAGCGGAAGAAGAACTGGCAGAAGTGACAAAGAAGCGGCGATCCGATATCTACATAGCGGAACTAAACACCACAATAAAAAAGATTGCGTTCAACGCAAAGAAGGCGGACGGCTTCAACCCAACAATGACAACCAATGACGAAATGGAAGCATGGCCGGGCGATCAGGGTTTGAAGCAGTACGAAGTTATGGTATCAGGTACGGGAGCGCGAACAGAGCCGATCACGCTTTCTACATCAACCGCCGGATATGTCAACGACGGAATCTTCGACGAACTGATGAAACGATCAACAGCTTTCTTGAAAGGATCAAGCAAAGAAAGACGATTGCTTCCGTTCCTGTACATGATCGACGATCTGGAAAAGTGGAACACAAAAGAAGAACTGGCAAAAGCTAACCCAAATTTAGGCGTATCGGTTCAGTGGGAATTCTTTGAAGAACAGATCGCGATCGCGCTACAGTCGTTATCGAAAAAAGCGGAATTCATGACGAAGTATTGCAATATCAAGCAAAATTCTTCGATCGCATGGCTTGACTATGAGACGGTAGCGAAGGCAGCAGGACAACCGCACACACTGGACGACTTCCGGGGTTGCTATTGCGTGGCCGGTATCGACCTTTCACGAACAACCGACCTGACGGCCGTTTCACTGGTTATCGAAAAGGGCGGAAAGAATCACATTATTACACAATTTTTCATGCCGCAGGAACGCTACAACGTGGCAATCGACGAAGAAGGCGTCCCATACAACATTTTCAAAGAACAGGGCTATCTCACGATATCGGGAGAACATCAGGTAAATTACAAAGACGTGTTCGCGTGGTTCGTGCGCCTGATAAAAGAATATAAGATCAGGCCACTAAAAGTCGGTTACGACAGATATTGCGCGGGTTATCTGGTGGAAGAAATGAAAGAATCAGGCTTCCACATGGACGACGTATATCAGGGAACGAACCTGACGCCTATATTAAACACATTCGAAGGGGATCTGAAAGACGGAATGTATTTGATTGGAGAAAACAACCTGTTAAAATCCCACCTGTTAAACGTGGCCGTTCAGATCCAGACAGACGACAGCAGAATGAAACCTGTCAAGATCGAAAAGCGGGCGCATATAGACGGCGCGGTATCGATCTTCGATGCACTGGCCGTAAAAATGAAATACCACAAGGAAATCGGCAGACAATTACAAAATGCAGCATAAGAGAGGGCGCGCCCCTCTCTTTTTTTGCGTCTGAAAACAGGTCAGAAATGAACGCACTTAAAAGATAAACTGAACTGTGAATAAAGCCGAAAGGGGGTAGAACGAAACGGGAATATTAAAAGATTTTGCGACATTCCGCAAAATGAAGTTCAGTCCGATTTTCACAATCCGGGGCGAATACAACGCGTCGGCGGATATGGACGCAAGCGATATCATCGGATCAATAACAAACTGTATCGCAACGAACGTCGGAAAACTGACACCGCAGTTGATTCGCACAGATTCGCGCGGAATGATGATTCGCGACGATTATCTGGCGAAACTTCTTTCCTTGCGTTGGTCGCCGGAATTGTCCGTATACGACGCACTGTACAAAATGGCGGCGCAACTTGTCAGAAAATCCAATGCATTCGCAGTGATTTTTTACAATGACGATTTTTCCAAAGTCAAAAGCATTGTGCCAATCACGACACGTGGGTTCAGAGTATGGGAAGACGAAGAAACCGGAGCAATGTTATTCCGGTTCACGTGGGACTATGACGGGAAGATCTACACGGTCCCGTATCAATCCGTGATCCACCTGAAAGCAAGATTCGACAGAAAGCGTTTTTTAGGATCTGAACCAGATCCGGCATTGAAAAACACACTGGAATTACTGGACGCAACCGGACAGGCATTGCGGAATCTGGTTAAAAATTCCGCCAACCTGAAAGGTTATTTGAAATACAACAACTTTGCGGACGACGAAGAACTGAAAAAGAAAGTAAAAGAATTTCAGGAAGCATACATGGACGCGAGCAACGAAGGCGGACTGGGCGGACTGGATAACACAATGGAATTTCACGAAATCAACCAGAAAGCCCCAACTATTCCGACGCTGCAATCGCAGTTTTTACGCGATAACGTATACCGCTATTACAACGTGAATGAAAATATTTTAATGTCAAAATTTTCAGAATCAGAGTGGAACGCATTTTACGAAAGCGTGATCGAACCGATAGCCCTTCAATTATCACTTGAATTCACATTCAAATTGCTGACGGAGAGGGAAAGAGGATTCGGAAACAAGATCATATTTTCTTCAAATCGTTTACAGTATGCGACATTGCAGACACGATCAACAATCGGATCGGTTCTGTATGACCGAGGAATTATCACAATCAACGAATTCCGGGAACTTCTCTACTATGAGCCGATCGAAGACGGCGACGTGAGAATGGTATCACTGAACTACGTCAAAGCGGACGATCAATCACTGTACCAGACGGGGCAGCAGGACGGAAGCGGCGGCAATGGACCGCCGGAAGGCGACGGACAGCAGCAGGCGGCGAAAGTACCGCTTGAAATGCTTATGAACGCTATCTATGTACAAGCAAAACTGAAAGGGGGCAGACAATGGCGGACGTATTAAAAGGGCTTGAAATCAAAAACATGACCGACGTTTCCGCGGATCTCTACTTTTACGGCGATATCGTGTCGGACTGGTGGGGAGCATGGCAGAACGAAGATCAGTACCCGGACGCAATCAAGAATTTTCTTTCGCAGGCAGAAGGAAAAGACTTGAATGTATATGTTAATTCCGGCGGCGGATCAGTGTTCGCAGGAATGGCGATCTACAACATGATTAAACGCCACGGAGAAAAAAACAAAGTGAAAGTATACGTGGACGGCTTGGCCGGTTCGATTGCATCTGTAATCGCATTTGCGGGAACAGAGCCGCCGGAAATTCCGTCGAATGCATTCTTGATGATTCACAAGCCATGGGGCGCAATTTCCGGCAATGCGGACGAAATGCGAAAAATGGCGGACGATCTGGATAAAATACAGACCGGAATCATGAACGTATACGAAGAACATCTGGCAGAAGGCGTCACGATCGATCAGGTGGAAGCGTTGGTAAACGCAGAAACATGGTTAGATGGCAAAGAAGCGGCGAAGTATTTCAATATCGCACAGACAGACGCGGCCGATTATGTGGCAGCAGTCGGCGACTATTTGAGCCACGCAGGAAAGTTGCCGGAAAAATTCAAATCACACCAGAAACAGCCGGAACAGACAACGAAGGGGCCTACACCGGAAGAACAGGCAAAAGCGGCAGCAGACGCCGAAAAAAGAAACCAGATCAAAAGATTATGTATCGAGGGAATGACGAAAGGAGAATAAAGCGAATATGAAGCATGAAGAACTTGTGAACATGAACATGAAAGACCTGAAAGCAAGACTGAAAGAGATCGGCACACAGGCACAGACAGCAGAAGGCGAAGCACTGGACGCCCTGACAACCGAAGCCGAAGACATTAACGGCATTTTACAGGACGTTCAGAACCGCGCAAATATCGCGGGACTGGCAGCACAGGCGGGCGACAATGCCGGGGAAGGAACACCGGGAGAGAAAGGCGACGACGTGAAGAACAAAAAGCGCGAAGAAAGAGGGCAGAGCTTAAAAGACGGAAAGACAGTACAGTTCAACGCAAAAGTGGCGTTCGGATCTGTACAGAACGCGCTTTCCGTCACACAGGCAGTCACACCAAAACACACTGCGAGCGACGTAAAAGAGACATTCAACGACGTTTCTTCACTGGTAGATCGCGTCAGAGCAATTCCGTTAAATGGCGGAGAAACATATCAGAGAGGATATGTAAAAAGCTACGGCGACGGCGCAGGAAGCACAGCGGAAGGCGCAGACTATAGCGCGACAGAACCGACATTCGGTTATGTAACCATGGAAAAGCAGAAGATCACAGCGTACACAGAAGAACCGGAAGAAATGATTAAACTTCCGAACGCAGATTACGACGGAGTGGTAGAAGGATCTGTCACACGCGCGATCAGAAAGTACATGAACCGTCAGATTATGATTGGCGACGGCACAAGCGGAAAATTCAAAGGCATTTTCCACAACCCGGCAAAAGCAGCCGATCAGGTTATTGATCCAGAAAAAGACCTTTCTATGAAGGCAATTACAGACGAAACACTGGACGATATTATCTATGGTTACGGCGGAGACGAGGAAGTGGAAGACGTTGCCGTTCTGATCCTGAACAAAAAGGATCTGAAAGCATTTGCGAAACTGAAAGATAAACAGGGACGCAAATTCTACACAATCGTAAATCACGGAAACACCGGAACAATCGACGGCGTACCGTATGTTATCAATTCCGCTTGTAAAGCTGTGACAGACGCGCAGACTTCAACGGCAGAATATTGCATGGCGTACGGACCACTTAGCAACTACGAAATGCCAATCTTCTCTGATATCGACGCGAGAAAATCAACCGATTACAAATTCAAACAGGGACAGATCGCATACAGAGCGGACATTTTTGCGGGCGGTGCGGTTGCCGCATATAACGGATTTATCCGCGTGAAACGACCGGAAGCAGGAAAATAAGAAACAGAAAGGACGGCTAAACAATGACGTATAAAGAACTTGTGGACGCGGCAAAATTGCGCGTCCGAAAACTTTCAAATGATGCATTAGACGAAGACGTGAAAACCCACGTTGATTTCGTACTGGCAGACCTGAAAAGAATCGGGGTAAACGAAGAAAAATATCTAAAAGCCCCGGAAGATCCGTTAATCATTGGGGCCGTCCTTGCGTATGTCAAAGCATATTACGGAATGGACGCATACCACGACAAATGGTTAGCGGCCTACGATATGCATTTAACCAGAATCAAAGGGGGCGACTACAAATAGACGCATATATCACACTGGTTGAACCGGGCGAAACCAAAGAAGAAGACGTCAAAAACGGCGTGATCGCAACCGTTGAACCGATCGGGCGTGATGAATTTGTGGCAGCAGGACAAAAGGGCATGAAAGCCCGCCATAAGTTCAACGTATGGGGCAATGAGTACAACGACGAACAGGAAGTTGAATACAACGGTCGCCGCCTGACGATATACAGAAGTTACGGCCCGAAGGACGACGGAAAGATCGAACTGTACGCCGGAGAAAGGGCGGGCAATGTGTGAAAGCAAAGATAGACATTGACGGGCTTTCCGACGCGGTACAAGAAGAATTGAAAAACTGGCAGAAAGACACGTGCAACCCGGTTCTAAACGAAGCATACAAAGCGGGAGCAGAAGAAGGGAAGAAAGTTCTTTTGCAGGGCGGACCATACAAGGAGCGCACCGGGAAGTATACGAAGGACTGGGACGTAACGCAAAGAGACAGCAGAGCCGGAAGGATAACCGGGACAGAAAGTTATTCAGTACACAACAAAAAACATTATCAATTAACACACCTTTTACAGAACGGACACGCAAGCAGAAACGGCGGGCGTGTCAAAGCCTATCCGCACATCGACGGCGCGGAAGAAAAGGCAGAAAAGGCAGCAACAGACTATATCGAGGATAAGTTAGGGGGATAACATGCCGACGATTGAAGAAATCATCAAAAGAGCAACGGCGATCGGGCTTCCGATCACGAAGAACGCATGGAAGAAGACGGCGAAAAAGCCGGTCCCTGATCCGCCGTATATAGTCTATCTAGTTAGTGAGGACCAGAGGGGCGACGATAACAAGAACAGAATCCGGGAGATCGACGGATCACTGGAACTGTACACGGACAGAACGCCGGACGGATCACTGGAAGAACGGATCGAAGAAGAAGTTCTTTTCGATCTGCCGTTTGGCAAATATCAGGCAGAGATCACTTCCGAAAACATGGTTCAGACGGCGTATGAATTCAATATCACGCAGAAGAAAGGCAGGAAATAGAAATGGCAGAAACAGAAAGAATTATTCTGGGATCTGGAAACGTCCATATGAAATTATTTGACGGGAATCTGCCGTCGGTTGATGAAATTTGTACAGACGAAAATCAGATCTCATACATTCAGGGCGGAGCGACAATTGAGTACAAGCCGAGTTATTACACGGCAAAGGACGACACAAGAAAGATCCAGAAAACCGTTATCACAGACGAAGAAGCCACAATGAAAAGCGGCTTAATGACATTTTGCGGAAACACGCTTGAAAAGATCTGTGATACCGCCCGCGTAAGCTATGCGGAAAAGACTTCGACCAAAAAGAAAAGAAGAATCGTAAAAGTCGGCGGCGGAAACAATCAGGGCAGAAAGAAATATGTAATTTGTTTCCACCATGAAGATCCGGTGGACGGCGATATCTGGGTAATGATTGTCGGAAACAATCAGGCCGGTTTTTCCCTTGCGTTCGCAAACGACAAAGAAACTGTCGTAGACGCAGAATTCACGGCATTACCGCAGGACAAAGAAGGAACACTGATTCACTACGAAGAAGAAGTTCTGGAAGATACACAGAGTTTGAGCGATACAACCGAACAGAAACCGGTCGCGGATAAATAAAACAGATAAAACGATCACAAGGCGGCGTATAGACAAAAACGCCGCCTTTTTCAGAAGGAGAAAAGACAATGGCGAACATGAATTTTGATTTTAATAAAATTAACAGATCCTTTTTCACAGTAACACTTACGGACGGAAAGAAATTACTGGTTAAGATGCCAAAGAAAGGAACATTCGGAAAACTGGCAGCAGTTCAGGACATGGACACCGACAATATGACAATGGACGACGCAATGGATACGCTAGGCGCGATCGTTGCAGAAGCCCTGTCGAACAATTTACAGGGCGAAAAGATCACAACGGAATACATCACGGATCAGTACGACGTGGAAGAAATGTCAGAATTTGTGGATAACTATATGGCGTTCGTAAACGGAGCAAAGAAAAACCCAAACTAATTATTCCGTACTATGACGATCCAGAATACGAAGAACCAAAGTTTCCACTGAAAACGAAGTCCGAAAAGTTAGTGATTAACTATACAGGGCTAAATATGTGGGAAGTGGAAGAACTGGATCTTGACGTCTATCTGTTTTTAGTACGGGAAGCATTTATCTATTACACAAGCCAAACAGAGAAGGGGCGGGAGTACCTAGAAAATTGTTGGCGCATGAAGCAGACAAAACCGGATCGGCAGCGTCTACGCGAAAAATTCAGCAAGAAAGGGGGAGAATAAATGGCGTCAAAAGGCAAAATAGCCGGAATTACTATCGAAATCGGCGGCGATACCACGAAATTAGATAAAGCCTTACAGGGAGTAAATAAACAAACCAGAGACACACAAAAGGAACTGAAAGAAGTAAACAAATTACTGAAATTAGATCCAAAAAATACGGAACTTCTGGCGCAGAAACAAAAATTACTTGCAGAATCGATCGACGGGACAAAAGAAAAACTGAATATCCTGAAAGACGCCGAAAAACAGGTTCAACAGCAGTTCGAAAACGGCGAAGCATCAGAAGAACAGTACAGAGCGTTGCAACGCGAAATCATTCAGACAGAACAACAGTTGAAAAACCTGAAAAAACAGGCAGAAGACAGCAACGGCGCACTGGATAAGATCGGAGAAGCTGCCGGGAAGATTGGCGAAAAGTCCGAAGCACTGGGAAAGAAGTTAATTCCGGTAACGGCGGGAATAACAGCAGTCGGAACGGCGGCCGTGGCATCATTCAATGAACTTGACGAAGGTTACGACACAATCATAACGAAAACAGGAGCTTCAGGAGAAGCACTGGACGGATTAACAGAATCTATGAACAATGTGTTCGGAGATCTTCCGACAGATGCGGAAACGGCCGGAATTGCGATCGGGGAAGTCAACACAAGATTCGGCGCGACGGGAGAAATACTGGAAGGCCTGTCAAAACAGTTTATCGAATTCGCAGAGATAAACGGAACTGATCTAAACGGTTCGATTGATTCAGTCGACGCGGTCATGACAAAGTTTAACGTCGATGCATCGGAAACGCCGTCAGTACTTGGACTTCTGACGAAAGCCGGACAAGATACCGGAATTTCAATGGAAACACTACTGGGAACATTGCAGACGAACGGCGCAACACTAAAAGAAATGGGCTTAGATCTCACGGGTTCAGTAAATCTTTTGGCACAGTTCGAAAGCAGCGGCGTTGATGCATCAACCGCCATGGCAGGATTGAAAAAAGCACAGCAAAACGCAACAGCAGAAGGGAAGACATTAAAAGACGCATTATCAGAAACGATTGACAAAATCAAAAACGCAGGCAGCGAAACAGACGCACTGCAGGCAGCAACAGAACTATTCGGCAAGAAGGGCGCGGCAGAAATGACGCAGGCAATCAGAGAAGGAAGATTCAGCGTCGAAGATCTGACCGGATCACTGGACGATTATAAAACGACAGTAGAAGATACATTCAATGCAACATTAGATCCGCCGGACAAGGCGAAAGTTGCGTTGAATAATTTAAAAATCGCGGGCGCGGATCTTGGCGAAACACTGTTAAATACAGTAACACCAATTCTTGAAAAAGTTGTCGATAAAGTAAAAGAATTCACAGCGTGGTTTTCAAGCCTATCAGACAGTCAGAAAGAAATGATCGTAAAGATCGCGGCGGTTGTGGCAGCAGTCGGACCGGCGTTGATTATCTTCGGAAAAGTGGCGTCGGGAATTAGTCAGATATGCGGTCTAGCGTCGAAACTGGGCGGCTTGCTAAAAGGTGCGCCCGCGCTCATGGGAATTTTATCGAATCCGGTAACGATTGTTATTGCATTGATCGCGGCAGCAGTCGCGGCGATCGTCCTATTGTGGAATAATTGCGAAGGTTTCCGAAATGCCGTGAAGAAAATTCTTTCAGCAATAACGGAATTCTTTCAGAACGCATGGGACAAGATTCAGGAAGCGTGGGCGGCAGCCAAACCATATTTTGAAGCAATAAAAGAAGGAATCAAGGCCGCTTTTTCGACAGTTGCGGAAATCCTGACAGCACCGTTTCGGATCGCTTGGTTTTTAATAACTTCGATCTGGGACATTGCAACTACATATTTTCAGAATGTGTGGATCGGAATTCAGACCGTTTTTTCGGTCGTCGGGCAGATAATCGGCGGATTTTTCGAATCCGCATGGAACATTATAAAAGGCGTCTGGGACGTGGTGGTTCTGTATTTTCAAACAATCTGGTCGAATATACAGGCCGTCTTTTCAGTAGTCGCTACAGTTTTAGGCGGATTTTTTCAAGCTGCATGGACCACAATTACAACCATATGGAACGTGGCAACAGGGTATTTCCAAATGATCTGGTCTGTGATACAGGGAATTTTTTCGGTTGTACAGTCCGTACTTTCCGGCGACTTTTCAGGCGCATGGGAAGCGATCAAAGGTATCTGGTCGGCCGTGACGGGTTGGTTCGGTCAGGTATGGTCAGGGATTCAGAATATTTTCGGAAGCGTCGGAAGTTGGTTCGGTTCAATCTTCCAGTCAGCATGGAACGCGGTTCAGAATGTATTTTCAAACTGGGGATCGTTCTTTTCTGGCTTGTGGGGCATTATCCAAAACACTTTTTCGAATCTTGGAACATCTATCGCGAACGCGATTGGCGGCGCGGTAAAATCCGGAATCAACGGCGTAATATCCATGATAGAAAATACGGTTAATTCTGCAATTGGAATCATCAACAGAGCAATCAGCTTGGTTAATCGTCTTCCTGGCGTGTCGGTTGGATCACTCGGATACGTAGGTCTGCCACGCCTGGCAAAAGGCGGAACCTTAACCAACGGCCGTGCGATTGTAGCAGAAGCAGGACCAGAGATTATTGAAATGGTGAATGGAAAGACAATCGTTACACCGCTTTCAGGAACAGCGAAAAACACGTCGCTTGAAAGAAACTTCGGCGGACAAAAAACACCAACAAAGCAGGAAATTAACATGAATATAGAAAACTTCTACAACAACAGGAAACAGGATGTGCGCGAACTGACGGAAGAAGTTATGGAAATGGCGCAGGAATTAAAGGAAAGGGACGACAAAGTATATGCTTAATGAATTTTACGACGATATCAACAGTTTTACATACAACGGGCGGAATTCCATTGATATGGGACTGGCAGTATACGAAAAAGAAAACATATACGGCCGTCCCAAACCCGTTATTGAAAAAGTAAACATTCCGGGACGTGGCGACGTGATTCTGAATAATAAAACAGATCCGATCGATAATGAAGAATACGAAGATTTTCAGAAGGTGTATAAATGTTATGTTATGCCGGAAGAATATCAGGATCTTGAAATGGTCGCCCGGAACGTGTATGCGTGGCTATACCAGACCGTGCAATATTCACGACTTGACGACAGCTACGAACGCAATTATTACAGAATGGCCCATGTATCGGAAGAAATGTCGGTAGAAGAAATCGCCGCTGCACTTCTGGGGACTTTAGAAATTCAGTTCACTTGCCACCCGTACAAATATTCATACGATGGCGAAAGAACACTGACACTCACGAAAGAAACAAGCATTTTCAATACAGAAGGCTTTACGGCTTATCCGTACATGAAGATCTATGCGACGGGTGCGGTTACGTTGTATATCAACGACCGCGCCCATACATTCAAGGAAATAGAAGATTATATCGAAGTAGACAGCGCGTTATTAAATGCGTACAAAGGGGACACGCTGCAAAATAACAAAATGACTACGACATTATTTCCGAAACTGGCAGCAGGCGAAAACAAAATCAGGTGGGCGGGCAATGTAAAGAAAATTGACATTGTGCCGCGTTGGTGCTGCCTGTGATACCGATTTTGTACGATCCCCTTGAAACGCAGTTCAATTCAAACGGAATTGGACTTTTGACAGATACGATATCTTGCATTGTAGAGGAAGAAAGAAACGGCTCTTTCGAACTAATTCTACAATATCCACAAGAAGGACGTCTGGCCGATTACATTACAGAAGATGCAATCATAAAGGCAAAACCAAACGATAAAGACAAAGATCAGCTTTTCAGGATCTATAAATCCGGAAAGCCGATCGGCGGCGTGAACACATACTACGCCGAACATATCAGTTATGAACTGAACATGAATCCGGTATGTCGGCCGAGAATATCCGGCAAAAATGCACAGGAAGCGATCGCGCAGCTATTAGAAGAAGCTGTGATCGAAAACAACTACACGGCATGGTCAGATATCACAACCAGAAACAGTACACAGATAGACGACGTGTTAAGCGTCCGAAACATTTTAGGCGGAACAGAAGGATCAATCCTTGATGTATGGGGCGGGGAATATCAATTCGATAACTTTATTGTGAAGCTGCATAAATCCCGCGGATCAGATACCGGGGCGACGATCCGGTACGGAAAGAACCTGATTTCAGCGGAGCAGGAAAGAAACATCGGCGACGTGATAACGGCGATATTTCCATATTGTTATTACACACCGGAAAAAGAGGACGGAGCAACCGAAGAACCTGACCCGGTTTTCGTTTCCCTTCCTGAAAAGTTTATCAACACACCGAACGCGGACAAATACGCCCGCCCCAAATGCGCGCCTATGGATTTTTCAGATGAATTCGAAGACGGCGTGATCGTAACAGAAGAAATGCTTCGCAAGGTCGCGAAAACCTACACCGAAAGCGGAATCGACGAACCCAAAATATCGATCAAGGCCACGTTCCAAAATCTGAAAAAGACAAAGGACTATGAAAACATACAGGCACTTGAAACGATTGGGATTTGTGACACTGTAACGGTCATGATCGAAAAAGTGGGAATCGAAGTCAAAGCGAAGATCGTTAAATATGTATATGACAGCGTGAAAGAGCGATTCGACAGTGTGGAGATTGGAGAACCAAAAACAAACCTGACAAAAGCAATCACGGCCGCGCAGAAGGAGCAGAAAGAACAGATTGTAAAATCCGCCACCCGCGCGGACATTATCCAGAAACGTATAGAACAGACCATAAAGGACGTGACGGCGGCGATTACGGGCAATTCCGGCGGTCATGTGCTTTTATATCCGGCAGAGAATCCACAGGAAATCTATATCATGGATACAGATTCCACAGCGACGGCGAAGAATGTCTGGCGTTGGAATCTGGCTGGACTGGGACATTCAAGTAACGGAATCGGCGGACCGTTCGAAACGGCGATCACGGCAGCAGGACAGATCGTGGCCGATTTTATTGCGGTCGGAAAGCTAAACGGCGCACTGATCGAAGCCGGGACCATTAACGCGGAATCCCTGTCGGTAGAGTATAAACAGAGTGTAAAAAAGTATACAGACGACGGCGACGCGAAACTGTTATCGGAAATGAAGTCGCGATTCGAAGTAACAGGCGAATCAATCACGGCCGAAGTGGAAAGAGCAAAAGCAGCTGAAAAAACAATCACAGACGATTTAAGCGTCACGAAAAAAGATGCGGAAGATTTCAAAGAAAATGTCGAAGGAGCATTCCGGGACGGCATAATCACGGAAACGGAAGCGCAGACAATCGAAAGATATATCAAAGAACTGGAAAAAGATAACGCTTCAATCCAGAAGCAATATAACGCGGTTCTGGATTCGGTTTCAAGGCAATCAGCAACAACGGGAAACAATTTTTCAATTAAATTCAATGCAGATTGCAAGATGGAAATACCATCAGGCGGCACGATATACGATTATCTGTGCTTATTCTACCAGAAGGACGGGAAGATCTATAAGGCACTGAACAAAGTAAGCGGCGCAGATATTGCAGGAAAAACGTATATCGTGCCGTCGACAGATATTTATATTCAATGGTATTCGGATAGTTCGGGTAATAAATACTACGGTTTTTCAATCGACGAGATCAAACAGGTATCAACGGCGGCAGATACAACCGGAACGGAAAGTACACTTCCGACTTATGAAGTGATCGAAGCTGCCACAGTGTCAATGATCCAGACGTCGCACCCATACGAAAACAATATGCGTAAGTTGTGGCATTACAAAAAGCGGACGGCCACACGGTCAACGCTCATCAGCAAAAAAAACGCATACACGAACGCATACAACGCACTGATAACCGCAATCAACAACGCAATTTCAGACAATAAGATCACAGAGACAGAGAAAGCAAATGTCAATACGAAATTCGATGCATATAACGCAGCACTGGCGGATTTGAAAGAGACAATCGAAGCAGCGGGCGTGGACGTGGCAGCAGTCGCGGCGGCTGCAGTCGCAGAGTACGCAAGGGCGGCGATCAAAGTGGAGGCAGACAAAATCGAACTCCGGGTAACATCGGCGCAGGCGGAATCCCTGATCGAGCAAAAGGCGGATTCTATCAGACTGAAAGCGTCGAAGATTGCATGGTCGGCGACCTATTCTTCTATGAGTGAATCCGGCATTTTAAAATGTACGTCCGCAGAATTAAAAGGATCTATGAAATGTGGGTATGATTCCGGGTACTGGGTAGAACTTGCGGGAAGCGGAAGATTGACTGGCGGCTATGGATCAGCACAATACGGATATATTGACTATTCAGCGAGCGCGACAGACATAAGCACAGGAATAACATACAAAGGCTTGCAAGTACAGGGCGGATGCATGAGAATTTCAGTTAATCAGTTAGCGACGAGAAAAACAAGCAACACCGACACACTTGCATATATCGGAGCAACAGGAACATTCAAATATATAAGCAAAATTCAGGACAACGGCGACGGGACGATCACGTGGTGGAATTCAACGGTTAGTTTTGAGAATGGACTTATGGTTTCGTCGTTGTAAAGGAGAAAAAATGGAACTGGGAGAAACATTACAGATTTTAGAAGGAATTATCTATGAAAATGCAAAAAGAGAGTTGGAAGCGGCGGAAACGCCGCTGTCACTCCAAACGGTCGTAATGGACGCGGTAGCGGCAAAATTCAAAGAAGAAGCCTATGAAAATTTAAGAATCAGCACGATGCAGAAAGAAACACAGACAGAAGCGCGCACCGGAACACCGGAAGAACTTCTAAAAGAATTAAATGAGGGAGAGGGGGCAAAGGAACAGTGAAAGGCTACGCAGCGGAAATAAACGGAGATGCAATCTTCCTGACGAAAGACACGCAACTTGACACGGCGTTAAAAAACGGTTGTAACATCGTCAGGATCGAAGACGACGACGGACAAACAATAATCGCCACGCCGGAAAACGGCTTTCTGGAAGACCGTCCGACGATGGAAGAAACCGGAACAATGACCAACCCATACGCGGAAGCGTTGGCAATGTTAGAGAAAGGGGAAAACTAATGGCAGATATCACAATCACACAAAAGATCACGATCGAACTTGACGGGAAAAGCCCTTTTGAATACGTTGTGATGAAACAGGGCGACAAGGGTTCACGAATTCTGGCCGTTTCATTATTGCAAAATAAACAACCGTATGAGATCCCGACAGGTTGCACCGCGCGGATCAAATACTATAAACCGGACGGAAACCCGGTATTGAACGATTGCACCCTGTCAGGGAATGAAATTCTTGTAACCTACACGGAACAGATGTTGGCAGCTGCAGGCGTCGGAAAAGGCGAAATCGTTCTGTTGAAAAACGGAAAGGAATTGAAGTCGGCGACCTACTACACGAAGATCGTGGAAACGGTATACAAAACCGAAGGACTGACAAGCGACAAAGAATTTCTTTCTGTAGCAACTGTATTAAACGACATGGATCAGGCGGCGCAGAAGGCAACCGCCGAAGCGAAGATCGCGGAAGCGGCGGCAGCGACGGCGACAGAAAAGGCGCAGGCAGCAGGCACGGCAGCAGGAAAGGCAACCACGGCAGCAGAAGCAGCGGACAGAGCGAAAGCGAATGCAGACGCGGCAACGAAGGCAGCAAACGAAGCGAAGACCAATGCAGAGAAAGCCACGGAAGCAACAAAAGCAGCGATCAAGAATGCAGAAGAAGCAACAGAAACGGCGAACGCGTCAGCATCTGGGGCAGACATTGCAAAGACCAACGCAGAGAAAGCCACGCAGTCGGCAAATATGGCAGCAGGCGACGCACAGAAGGCAACTACGGCAGCAAAAGCAGCAGCGGCAGCATGTGAAGGAATCGCGGCGGGAATCAACACGATTGCAGATACAACAACCGGGAAAACCTACACGATCGGAGTAGACGCCGGACGAATCTATTTAGAAGCGAGGGACTAAAACATGGGAGAAAGAATCTATTTTGCAGATAAAGAAACACTGGATAAAACACACGCCAACACAGAAGCGATTCTGGCAGCAGTCGAGGGAGACGACGGAAAACATAAAAATCATATCCGGTTAGGAATCAAGATTGACAAGAACAACAGCAACCCGAAAACCCGCGTCGAATACCTTTACGACGCCGTGGGAATGACACCGGCCGCAATGGACTATTCAAACGGCGTTTTTAATTACGGATCATGGGAAAACGAATACTTCGCGGCGAAAGACAAAAATTACGCTTGCATGGTCAAATTTGACGGCACAGAAGACTATAAACTCAACCCGAACGATTATTCGAAGAAAGCGGACGGCACGGAATCAGACGTCGCGAATGTCGCATACGGCGGAAACGCAATGGCGGCATTTGTCGGCGGTTGGTTATGTCAGTATGAGACAAAAACACATGAGTATATCATATGGTCCGACGTTCAGTACGACGACAGCTATAATTGTAATCATAGAAAAGATCAGACCGGGGCGATTCGTCCGGGATTCTACAGAAGAATCTACACGCCGACTTTATACAACAATGTCGCCCGTTCAATCTCCGGTCAGCTTTCAATGATGGGCAAAAACGCCACACAGGAAAGAAACTACATCAAAGCAAACGGCAGCGAGTGGGAGCATACATCGTGGAGCGAATACAATTACATTATTTGCCTGTTAAAGATCATGGCAAAAACGGACGATCTGAAAACCGCATACGGAAACGGTAATATGAACGGATATGTCAACGATTCAGCGCAACACTACGGCGTATTACAGGCCGGCACACTGGACGACAAGGGACAGTTCTTCGGGTATAACGCAAATAACAAACAGGTAAAAGTATTCCACACAGAAGCACCATGGGGCGATCAGTGGGAAAGAATCATCGGTCTGATTTGCGACCACGGAAAAGCAAAAATTAGCGCATACGGACCGTATAATTTCACGGGCGAAGGCTACACGGAAGTATACGACTATGTGGAGAAAAACGGAATCACAGCAGCAGCGGGCGGTTGGGCGAAGGATTCTATTTCGACAGAACTTGGACGACTGCCGATCACATGGTCCGGGGCCTCAAACACATACTTGACCGCATATTTTTACATCAACCCGACGATTGTTGCGGTGGCGGTCGTTGGCGGCGGCGCGAACGACGGTGCGGGGTGCGGCTTTTACGTGGCTCTGAGCAATTCCGCGTCGGCTGCGTACTGGGACATCGCGCCGGGCCTTTCTTGCAAAATGCCTTTAGCGGCATAGCCGCAAGGGGGATCGGGGGATTTCTCCCCCCCCGCATAGCTTAAAGGAAGAAACAAAAGTAAATATATAAGGGGGTAACTTGCGCGCGGTGGCGATCGTTGGCGGCAACGCGAACAACGGTGCGAAATGCGGCTTTTACGTGAATCTGAACAATTCCGCGTCGAATGCGAACTGGAACATCGCGCCGGGCATTTCTTATTAAATCATGGGACATTAACCAAATGCGCGAGTTATTCCTACACCACAGCAGATTGAAATATCTGTAAAGTGAAAATAAAACCGATAAAGGCGCGGACTGGTAAACGCCGGGAATCCGGTAGTTGTATAGCGTGTTGAAGGCCCGCGAGGTAATAAGAAAGAATGATAACATTTAAAAACATAGATCAGAATTTATACGATCCAGAAGGATTGAAAACTGATTTCAGAAAAACAGCGAAAGGAAAGAGCGGAAAAGAACAGGTTCGGAAGGTAAAGAGAAACCCGGAAAAATACGAAAAGGAACTGGAACGACAGCTTCGGACGAATACATTCACGAAGGCGACGCACCAGACGGAAACGATCAACGAATATTCATGTAAGAAAACGCGGGAACTATTGAAGCCGACGTATTTATACGAACAGCCCGCACACCACGCACTGATCCGGGCAATTATGCCCGCACTTATGCGCGGAATGTATGATTTGTCGTGCGGATCGATACCGGGACGCGGGCCACATTACGGAAAACGATTTGTTGAAAAGTGGATCAGGAACGATCCGAAAAACTGTAAATATGTATTAAAGTTCGATATCCGGCATTTCTTCCAGAGCATACCACACCGGAAGTTAAAGAAGGCACTGAAAAAGAAGATCCGGGACCGTGTAATTTTAAAGAAATTATTCGCCGTGATCGATTGTTGTAAACAGGGCGTACCGATCGGATTTTATACGTCGCAATGGTTCGGGAACTTTTATCTGACACCATTAGACCATTACATCAAAGAAAAACTTCACGTAAAGAAAATGATTCGGTATGCCGACGACGTGGTATGTTTCGGCAGAAACAAAAAGATATTGCACGAAGCACGAAGGAAGATCGAACAATTCCTGAACGAAGAACTGGGCTTGAAAATGAAACCGGACTGGCAGGTATTTAGATTTGAATACATCGGAAGGGACGGAAAGATTCACGGACGCGCCCTTGATTTTATGGGATTCGTATTTCACAGAGATAGAACAACGATAAGAAAAAGTATTTTGAACAGAATTCAGAAGAAAGTCAACAAAGTGAAAAGGAAAGGGAAAGTCACGTGGAAAGATGCAGCGTCTTTACTTTCAAGAATCGGATATTTTACGCATACCGACACATACAACTACTATCTGGATCATGTAAAACCTTATATCAAAGTTAAGGCATTGAAACAGTTAATCAGCAAACACACAAGAAGGGAGCGACTAAAAAATGGAATGGATCAAAAGAGAAGGAACACAAACAGAACGACCGGCGGATTTAGACATCACATCAAGCGCGACAACCGTATACCAGAGAAGAAACCAGAAACAGGAAGAAAGAGAGAATCAGGACGGAACAAAGGAACTGATCTGGACGTACGAAGAAATGGAAATGAGCCGGGAAGAATACGACAGAGGACAGGCGGAACTTGCGTCGCCGCTTGCACTGGCAATCATGCAGAGCAACACGGAGTTGATCGCAAAGAATGAGTTATTGCAGATTCAAGTCGAAATGTTACTGGACACATTAAGCAGCACCGACGAAACGGAAGGAGAATAAACAATGTATGAAAAATTGAAAAATCAGTACGAACAGGGATTCGTTACAAAAGACACACTGAAAACATGGGTTAAGATCAACACCCTGAAACGCGGCCGCGGAATCACAAAGGCACAGTATAAAGAAATTACAGGGGAAACGTACACGGCATAAAAACAGGTCAGAAATGACCGGATAAAAGAAATAGAATCATAACAGAAAGGCGGGTGGAAGGAGTGAAAAAATGAATGAATGGAGCGTTATAGTTATGCTAATCACGTTAGGCGGCGGAATTATCGCGCTTGTACGTCCGATCGTGACACTGACAAAAGCGATCACGGAATTAACAGTTATCTGCAAGAATTTAGACGGACAGTTCGCAGCCATGCAGAATAAAAACACAGAGAGTCATAGAAGGATCTGGGAGCATAACGACGAACAGGACAAAATGTTAAACGACCATGAAGCAAGAATCAAAAGCATAGAGCATGGAGAAAGGAGAAATACACATGAAAGTGAGTAAAGGCACTATCGCAAGAACCGCGATTCTGGTTTTAACCATGATTAACAGCGGACTTGCAATTTTCGGAAAAAGCCCGTTACCAATCAGCGACGAAACCGTGACACAGGTTGTATCGTTTGGATTTTCCACCGCGGCCGCACTGGTTGCATGGTGGAAGAACAACAGCTTCACAGTTCCCGCGCTGAAAGCGGACGCAATGATGAAGGAAACGCGCGTATATGAGCGGAAAGGACGAAAATAATATGAGTATGAATGGAATTGACGTCAGCGGGTGGCAGAAAGGCATTGACCTTTCAAAAGTTCCCGCCGATTTCGTAATTATCAAAGCAACACAGGGTACAAGCTATGTAAATTCTGATTGCGACCGGGCGTATCAGCAGGCGAAAGCCGCCGGCCGATTACTTGGCGTATATCATTATTTTTCCGGCGGCGATCCGGCTAAAGAAGCAGAACATTTCGTAAACAACATTAAAGGGTATATCGGCGACGCTATTCTGGTTCTTGACTGGGAAGGAGAGCAGAACGCGAAATTTTCTCAGGGGCCGGCAATCGCAAAGCCGTTTCTTGACAAAGTAAGAGATCTTACAGGCGTAAAGCCGTTGATCTATATGTCGAAAAGCGTATGCCGTCAGCATGACTGGGCGACGGTAGCTGCCGAATATGGTTTATGGGTTGCACAGTATGCGAACAACAACGCGACAGGTTATCAGACAAACCCATGGACGGACGCAAAGGGCTTCGGAGCATGGGGAACGCCCGCGATTTTCCAGTATTCTTCCGCCGGCCGTTTATCCGGTTACAACGGAAATCTGGATATAAATATCGCATACATGGACGCGGCAGAATGGAAAGCCTACGCAAAAGGTACACAGGCAATCCAGACACCAAAAGCGGACGCACCGAACGGATCAGTCCTTGATCTGGTTTACGGTGTAATGACTGGGAAGTATGGAAACGGCGACACAAGAAAAGCGGCGTTGGGTTCGCGCTACAATGAAGTACAAAGCGAGATCAACCACATTCAGGAAGCGTCAGCGGCAACACTGGCAGCCGAAACGAAGGCGGGTAGATACGGAAATGGCGACGTGAGAAAAGCCGTATTAGGCGGCAAATACGACGCCGTACAGAAGATCATTAACGGGCAAAGCACGGGAAGCAGATCTGGCGCGGTGTACTACACGGTAAAGAGTGGCGACACCTTGTCAGGAATCGCGGTGAAGTATGGCACTACATACCAGAAGATCGCACAACTTAGCGGAATCAGCAACCCGAACAAAATATACGTCGGGCAGAAAATCCGCGTAAAATAATGTAACTCAACAACAAAATGTCTTACACCTTCTTAAAATAAAATATGTCACTGGGAAAAGTCATGCGAAAGTGTGGCTTTTTCTCATTGAAAAAAAGAACTGTATCAGATATAATATAAAATCGTATAAACATGAATAGAAAGAGGAAATCTAACCATGAATGAAAATAAATTATTTGAAGAAGAATTGATAAACGCGGTCAATCTGGAAGCAGCACCGCCAACAGAAGAACCGGAACGACAGTATTATTATATTGCGAAAGCCCGTAAATATGTAAAAGAATTATCCGAAAAACTAGGGCGTCCACTTTTCGCGCATGTCACAACCTTTGGTTGTCAGATGAACGCGAAGGACTCTGAAAAATTGCTTGGTATTCTTGAACAGATGGGTTATAAAGAAGAAACAGATGAAAATAAGGCAGATTTTGTTATTTATAATACCTGTACTGTTCGTGAAAATGCGAATCTGCGTGTTTATGGACGTCTTGGACAGCTTAACCGCATCAAAAAGAAGAACCCACATATGATGATTGGATTATGCGGATGCATGATGCAGGAACCGGAAGTTGTAGAAAAGTTAAAGAAGAGTTACAGATTTGTTGATCTGATTTTTGGAACTCATAATATTTATAAATTTGCAGAACTGATCGTAACATGCTTTGAATCAGAACGTATGGTGATCGATATCTGGAAGGATACGGATAAAATTGTTGAAGATTTGCCGACAGATCGTAAGTATTCATTCAAATCTGGTGTAAATATTATGTTTGGCTGTAATAATTTCTGCAGCTATTGTATTGTACCTTATGTGCGTGGACGAGAAAGAAGCCGTAATCCGAAAGATATTATTCGAGAGATAGAGAAGCTGGTTGCTGATGGAGTAGTAGAAGTCATGCTTCTTGGACAAAATGTAAATTCATACGGGAAAAATCTGGATGAGCCAATGACATTTGCTCAACTTTTACAGGAGATTGAAAAAATAGAAGGGCTTGAACGTATTCGTTTTATGACCTCCCATCCAAAGGATTTATCAGATGAACTGATTGAAGTAATGGCACATTCAAAAAAAATCTGTAAACACCTTCATTTACCGGTTCAATCAGGAAGTACAGATGTCTTAAAGAAGATGAATAGAAGGTATACAAAAGAACAGTATTTATTACTGGTAGAGAAAATCAAAAAGGCAATTCCGGATATTTCACTTACAACAGATATTATTGTTGGATTTCCGGGAGAGACAGAAGAAGATTTTCAGGAAACGTTAGATGTAGTACGTAAGGTGCGCTATGACAGTGCCTTTACATTCCAATATTCAAAGCGTACAGGAACTCCTGCTGCCGTACTTGAAGACCAGATTTCACCGGAGGTCATGAAAGATCGTTTTGATCGTCTGTTAAAAGAAGTCCAGACAATCTCAGCAGAAGTGTGCAGTGTACATAAAGGAACGATACAGCGTGTTCTTGTTGAAACCAAAAATGATCATGACGAGCATCTGGTGACAGGTCGTATGAGCAACAATCTGCTTGTTCATTTTCCGGGAGATGCTTCATTGATTGGAAAATTAGTTGATGTTGAACTCAAAGAATGTCATGGATTTTATTATATGGGAGAAATCGTTTCTTAAGAAAAAATTTTTCGGGCAATATTTTTACCAAAAACGTCCAAACTATGTAGCAAAACTATATAGGAGGACGTTTTTGCATGAAAAGATTAAAAGAATATACTGGATTGTGGGCTTTAGGCGGAATGTTATATTACGGAATAGAAGTAATTTTTCGAGGTTTTTCACATTGGTCTATGTTTGTGCTGGGAGGAATCTGCATGATGTTTTGTGGGCAGCAGGGAGTGTGGACAAAGTGGGAGGACCCATTGTGGATGCAGGTAGTAAGATGTTCAATCTTTGTTACAGCAGGAGAATTTATTACAGGAATTATTGTAAATAAATGGCTGAAGCTGAATGTATGGGATTATTCAGATCAGCCGTTTCATCTTCTTGGACAAATTTGTTTTGCATTCATTATTTTATTTTCCGGGTTATGCGTGATAGCGATTTATTTATCAGCGTATTTTTTACACTTTATTTGTGGTGAAAAAAAACCACATATTCATGTTTTATAAAAAGTCGAAAAATGCTATAATAAATTGGATTTCTTTTGAGATACATTAATTTGAATTGAAAGGATGGCGTAATAAGTGGCTGAAATGACACCAATGATGCAGCAATATATGGAGACAAAGTCTCAATATCCGGACTGCATTTTATTTTATAGATTAGGTGATTTCTATGAGATGTTTTTTGATGATGCATTGACTGCATCCAAAGAATTAGAAATCACATTGACAGGAAAGAATTGTGGGATGGAAGAACGTGCACCAATGTGTGGGGTTCCTTATCACGCAGTAGACGGATATTTGACAAAATTAGTATCTAAAGGATATAAAGTAGCAATCTGTGAGCAGGTTGAGGATCCAAAACAGGCAAAAGGTATTGTGAAGCGTGAAGTAGTGCGAATTGTAACACCTGGAACTATTTTGGATGCAGCCGCAATTGACGAGAGCAAGAATAATTATATTATGTGTATTGTATACATTGCGGATCGCTATGGATTGTCAGTTGCAGATGTAACTACCGGAGATTATTTTGTGACAGAACTGCCGGACGGACAAAAATTAAAAGATGAAATTTTTAAATTTATGCCGTCAGAAATTATTTGCAATGAATCATTCTATATGAGTGGAATGGATCTTGAAGATATGAAAAATCGACTTGGAATTACAATTTATTCATTGGAATCATGGTATTTTGATGATGAAATTTGTAAATCTAAATTAATGGAACATTTCAAGGTATCTTCGCTGCAAGGACTTGGACTTGCGGATTATGATTGTGGAGTGATCAGTGCGGGGGCACTGCTTCAATATTTATTGGAAACACAAAAAAATGATCTGTCCCATATGACACATATCACACCGTATACGACCGGAAAATATATGATGCTGGATAGTTCTACAAGACGGAATCTAGAGTTATGTGAAACTTTACGTGAGAAACAAAAAAGAGGCTCCTTATTATGGGTATTGGATAAAACCAAAACAGCTATGGGGGCTAGAACATTACGAAAATACATTGAACAACCATTAATTGAGCGTACTGAAATAGAACGCCGTCTGGATGCGGTTACAGAATTAAAAGAAGAGGCTATTTCCAGAGAAGAGATCAGAGAGTATTTATCTCCTGTATATGACTTAGAAAGATTGATTACAAGAATTACGTATGGCTCAGCCAATCCGCGAGATCTCACTGCTTTTTCAACATCATTGGAAATGCTGCCGGCTATCCATTATATATTAGAAGATATGAAATCGGACTTATTATGTGAGATTTGTAAAGAAATGGATACGCTGGAGGATTTATGCTCCCTTGTAAAATCAGCAATTGCACAAGAACCACCAATTGCTATGAAAGAAGGAAATATTATACGTGATGGCTACAGCGAGGAAGTAGATACACTTCGTCGTGCAAAATCGGATGGAAAAACATGGCTTGCGAAACTGGAAGAGCAGGAGCGTGAAAAGACAGGAATTAAAAACCTAAAGATTAAATATAACAAAGTGTTTGGATATTATTTGGAAGTAACAAATTCTTATAAAGAGCTTGTGCCGGAATATTATACCCGTAAACAGACACTGGCAAATTCGGAAAGATATATTACACCTGAATTAAAAGAACTGGAAGACACTATTTTAGGTGCAGAAGATAAACTTTATGCACTGGAATATGAATTATATTGTACTGTTCGAGATACGATTGCAGGAGAAGTTATCCGAATTCAGAAAACAGCGAAAGCCGTTGCAGCATTGGATGTGTTTACATCACTTGCACTTGTTGCAGAACGCAATAACTATATCCGCCCTACAATCAATGTTCAGGGAAAAATTGATATTAAAGATGGGCGACATCCAGTTGTAGAGCAGATGATTCCAAACGGTTCATTTATTTGCAATGATACCGTGCTGGATGATAAAAAGCAGAGGATTTCTATTATTACAGGTCCGAATATGGCTGGTAAATCTACATATATGAGACAAGTTGCCCTTATTGTGCTGATGGCACAGCTTGGCTCTTATGTGCCTGCTTCTAAAGCAAACATTGGACTTGTGGATCGTATTTTTACCAGAGTCGGAGCCTCAGATGATCTTGCATCAGGACAAAGTACATTTATGGTAGAGATGACGGAAGTAGCTAATATTTTACGAAATGCTACAAGTAAGAGCCTGCTTGTACTGGATGAAATCGGTCGAGGAACAAGTACATTTGACGGCCTTTCCATTGCATGGGCAGTTGTAGAATATATCAGTGATGCAAAATTACTTGGCGCGAAAACATTATTTGCAACACATTATCATGAGCTAACAGAGTTAGAAGGAAAAATCAACAATGTAAACAATTATTGTATCGCGGTGAAAGAAAAGGGTGATGATATCGTATTTTTGCGAAAGATTGTAAAAGGCGGAGCAGACAAGAGTTATGGTATTCAGGTAGCAAAACTGGCAGGAGTTCCGGATATTGTAATCAATCGAGCAAAAGAAATCGTAGAGGAACTGGCGGATGAAGATATTACTTCACGTGTCAGTGAAATTGCTTCCAGAGAGGCTGAAGCAAAGAAAAAAACAAAGTCTAAAAAATACGATGAAGTAGATATTGCACAGTTTTCTTTATTCGACACAGTAAAAGACGATGATGTTCTTGAAGAACTGAAAGCTATTGATGTAGGTAATCTGACTCCAATCGATGCCTTAAATACCATTTACAGACTTCAGAACAAATTAAAAAATCGCTGGTAAAAGGAGTACATAATGCAGCATATTCAAGTATTAGATCAGGTTACAATTGATAAAATTGCCGCTGGGGAAGTGATTGAACGACCGGCTTCTATTGTGAAAGAACTTGTAGAAAATGCGATTGATGCCGGAGCAACACATGTTACAATTGAGATCGAAGAAGGCGGAATCTCTTTGATCCGTATTACCGATGACGGAAGCGGTATTATGAAAGAAGATATTCGCAATGCATTTTTGCGTCATTCTACAAGTAAGATCCGTAATGTGGAGGATTTGCTTCACATTACATCTCTTGGATTTAGAGGAGAAGCATTATCCAGCATTGCGGCAGTTACAAAGGTGGAAGTAATCACAAAAACAAAAGAGGCTATACTTGGAACAAGATATGTAATTGAAGGCGGACAAGAACTTTCATTAGATGAAGCCGGATCTTCTGACGGAACAACTTTTATAATAAGACAGTTATTCTATAATGTCCCTGCAAGGCGCAAATTTTTAAAAACTGCAATGACAGAAGCGGGACATGTACAAGATTTGTTAATACGATTGGCATTATCTCATCCGGAAGTTGCGTTTCGATTTTTAAATAATAATCAAGAGAAGCTTAGAACTTCCGGAAGTGGCAAATTAAAGGATGTGATCTATAATATTTATGGACGTGATGTTGCATCTAATTTACTGGAATTGGATTATCGGCAAGGAGGCATTCATATTACCGGGTATCTTGGGAAACCTTTGATCACAAGAGGAAATCGTAATTTTGAGACATTTTTTGTGAACGGACGTTATGTAAAAAGTACGATGATCTCAAGAGCTGTTGAAGATGCGTATAAAGATTTCATGATGCAGCATAAATTTCCATTTGTAGTATTGCATTTCCAGGTGGATACAGAAACAGTAGATGTAAATGTGCATCCGACAAAGATGGAACTTCGTTTTCAAAATCAACAAGAAGTATATAAAACCGTATTTGAAGCAATACATCGACAATTATTAGAACCGGAATTGATTCCACAGGTGGAAGTTCCAGAACCATTGACATCGCCTGTTCAGGAAAAAAAGAAGACTCCGTCACCGGATCTTAAACTAGTAAGACGAGCAATCCCATCCGATTCAAAGGAAGCTGCAGTTTCAATTGCGACAACACCGATAGATTCTGCGGCACAGACAGTGCCAGAGCCGGTGAAAGAGGAACCTCATAACGAGGATTACTTTATCCGTAAAATGAGAGAGCGTGTTATGTCTTATCATAATCGGAATTCTTCAGCAGAGGTGAAAGATCAGAAAAAGATTTTCAGACCGGAAGAACAGAAAAAACGGATACAGACTTCGGTTCGTGAAGCTACAACATATAAGGTAAATGAGACACCGGTAGTCCAGAAACCAGAGCAGCTGAATTTATTTGAAGAAAAGTTATTAAAACGGGAGGTCCGGGCAGAGTATCGTCTGATTGGACAAGTATTTGATACCTACTGGCTTGTTCAATTTCAGGATAATCTTTATATTATAGACCAGCATGCCGCTCATGAACGTGTTTTATATGAACGGACTTTAAAAGAAATGAAAAACCGGGAGTTTACCTCACAGTATTTAAGTCCTCCGATCATACTGACACTTTCTATGCAGGAAGCAGAACTGCTTAAGACACATAAAGAACGTTTTGAGCGTATAGGTTTTGAAATCGAGCCATTCGGGGGCGAAGAATATGCGATACGTGCGGTTCCTGCAAATTTATTTAGCATTGCAAAAAAAGAATTGTTTATGGAAATGCTCGACAATCTGGCAGATGGTCTTAGCACCAATATGACACCAGATATCATTGATGAAAAAGTAGCGTCTATGTCATGTAAGGCGGCTGTAAAAGGAAATAACCGATTATCAGCACAAGAAGTTGACGCATTAATCGGTGAACTATTAGAATTGGAGAATCCGTATCATTGTCCACATGGTCGTCCGACAATTATTGCAATGTCAAAAAAAGAATTGGAGAAAAAATTCAAGAGGATTGTATAATATGAAAAAACCTTTAGTTATTTTAACAGGACCAACGGCTGTTGGAAAAACAAAAGCATCTATCGGTCTTGCCAAAGCAATTGGCGGGGAAATTATTTCTGCTGATTCCATGCAGGTCTATAAGCAAATGGATATTGGTTCAGCAAAAATAAAGCCTTCAGAAATGGATGGAATTCCACATTATCTTGTAGATATCTTGGAGCCGGATGAAGAATTTCACGTTGTTCTTTTTCAACAGATGGCAAAACAGGCAATACAGAAAATCTATGAGAAAGGGAAAATACCAATCCTTGTAGGAGGAACTGGATTTTATATTCAGGCGGTTTTGTATGATATTGATTTCTCAGAAAATGAAAAAGATACGTCTTATCGAGAAGAATTGGAAAAACTGGCACAAACAAAAGGTGCAGAATATCTTCATGACCGTTTACGGGAAGTAGATGAAAAATCGGCACAGGATATACATGCCAATAATGTAAAACGTGTTATTCGTGCATTAGAATATTTTCATCAAACCGGAGAAAAAATATCAGAGCATAATGAAGAACAACGAAAAAAAGTATCTCCATATAATTTCTCTTATTTTGTATTGAACGATGAGAGAGCACATTTATATGAGAGAATTAATCTTCGTGTGGATCAGATGATAAATGAAGGTCTGGTAAGAGAAGTACAGTCTTTAAAAGAAAAAGGTTATACAAGAGATATGGTTTCCATGCAAGGTCTTGGATATAAAGAAATGTTAGATTACTTAGATAATAAGTGCTCGTTGGAAGAGGCTGTTGAAATTATCAAGCGGGATACAAGACATTTTGCAAAGCGACAAATCACATGGTTTAAAAGAGAATCCGATGTTACGTGGATTGATAAAAAAGAATATGATTATAACGAAGAAAGAATTCTAAAAGCAATGCTTCAGGAATTGAAAGAAAGAGGAATTATAAATGAATACAATAATGGATGAAATGTATCAAAATTTAGGAATATCAAAAGTGGTGCTTGATGCCGGAAATAGAATCGAGCAAGAGTTGAAATCACGATTTGCAAATTTTGATAAGGTAGCAGAATATAATCAATTAAAGGTTCTTCATGCGATGCAAAAAAATCGTGTCAATGAAGGTTGCTTTCACTATGCAAGCGGATATGGATACAACGACCAGGGACGTGATACTTTAGAGCAGGTTTATGCTGACACGTTCCATACAGAAGCAGCATTGGTTCGTCCACAAATTACTTGTGGAACACATGCGCTTGCACTTGCACTATCCGCAAATTTACGTCCGGGAGACGAACTCCTCTCTCCGGTTGGAAAACCTTATGATACTTTGGAAGAGGTAATTGGAATTCGTCCATCAAAAGGTTCTCTTGCTGAATACGGAATTACATATCGTCAGGTTGAACTTTTGGAAGATGGTTATTTTGATTATCCTGCCATTGAGAAAGCAATCAACGAGAAAACAAAACTGATCACGATTCAACGTTCAAAAGGTTATCAGACACGTCCTAGTTATTCAGTAGAAAAAATCGGTGAATTGATTGCATTTGTAAAAAAGATAAAACCAGACGTAATTTGTATGGTTGATAACTGTTATGGGGAATTTGTCGAGACGATTGAACCAAGTGATGTTGGAGCAGATATGATAGTCGGTTCTTTGATCAAAAATCCGGGTGGTGGACTTGCGCCAATCGGTGGATATGTGGCAGGACGCAGTGATCTGATCGAAAACTGTGCGTATCGTCTTACTTCACCAGGACTTGGAAAAGAAGTTGGAGCATCGCTTGGTGTAATGCAGTCATTTTATCAAGGATTTTTCCTGGCACCAACCGTTGTAAGCAGTGCTCTCAAAGGAGCTGTATTTGCTGCGAATATATATGAACGTCTTGGTTTTGGAGTGATTCCGAATGGTCAGGAATCCAGACATGATATTATTCAGGCTGTTGAATTAGGAACAGCTGATGGCGTGATCGCATTTTGCAAAGGAATCCAGGCCGCTGCACCAGTGGACAGTTTTGTAACACCGGTGCCATGGGCAATGCCTGGATATGACAGCGATGTGATTATGGCAGCAGGAGCATTTGTGCAAGGGTCTTCAATCGAATTAAGTGCGGATGGTCCTATTAAACCACCATATGCTGTATATTTTCAGGGCGGTCTTACATGGCCACATGCAAAGCTTGGAATTTTACAATCTTTGCAGCAACTTGTATCGGCAGGTATTGTAACAGAAGAACAATTAAAAAATTTGTAGTCAGAGGATAGATTAATGAGACATGTCGCAGTAATCGGAGGTGGGGCAGCCGGAATGATGGCTGCAATCACTGCCGCACGTGAGGGAGTAAAGGTAACCATTCTGGAACATAAAGATCGAATTGGGAAAAAGATTTTATCAACCGGAAATGGGCGTTGTAATTTTACAAATACTTATCAGACACCTGCATGTTATCGTTCAGATAACAGAGATTTTGCATGGAATATCATTCAAAAATTTAATGTAGAAAAAACAATTTCATTTTTTAAAGAACTTGGGATTTATCCAAAGGATAGAAATGGCTATTTATATCCGTATTCTGATCAGGCGGCTGCTATACTGGAGGTATTACAGATAGAAATCGCAAAATTAAATATTTGTGTCATGACAGAAATAAATGTTTTAGATATTCAACCGGTAAAAAGAGGAATTCGCGTTACTACCGATAAAAAAACAATCACCGTAGACAGTGTTATTCTTGCTTGTGGATCAAAGGCAGCACCGGTGACAGGATCAGATGGTTCAGGATATCAATTAGCAAAACTACTTGGTCATAGAATCGTTCCGGTGCTTCCGGCACTTGTTCAGCTTCGATGTGCAGAGAAATTTTATAAAAGTATTTCAGGGGTGAGGGTTCAAGGAACTGTTGAAATTTATGCGGATGATATTTCCCTTGCATCGGATACAGGGGAAATCCAGTTGACGAATTATGGTATTTCCGGCATTCCGGTATTTCAGGTAAGTCGTTATGTGGCAAAGGCCATATATCAAAAACAGTCAGTTACAGCTGTTTTGAATTTTATGCCGGATATGAATAAAGATGAATTTTTATCATTTTTACAAGAACGAATTACTTTGTGCCCACACAAAACACTAGATGAGTTTTTTACCGGAATATTCCCTAAAAAGCTTTGTGAACTGTGGATTCGGCTTTCACGGTTGCCAAAAGAAATGAGAGTGTCTGACCTGTCCGGGGAGCAACTTGAAAAATTAGTACTGTTGATCCAGCATTTACGAACACATATTACAGAGACAAATGCATTCGAACAGGCACAGATCTGTTGTGGAGGTGTTGATACAACGGAGATTAATCCTGATACTTTGGAATCAAACTATGTTCAGGGAATTTATTTCGCAGGAGAACTTCTTGATGTGGATGGAATTTGTGGAGGATATAATTTACAATGGGCATGGTCAAGTGGATTTGTCGCAGGGAGGGAGGCAGCAGGAAATGCTTCGAATTAATCAGTTGAAATTAGCTCCTGATCACACAGAACAGGAGTTAAAAAAATTATTGCTTACGACATTGCATTTAAAAGAAGAGGAATTGTTAGAATATCATATTCATAAACGTTCTATTGATGCAAGAAAAAAGCCGACTATTTTTTATTCATATGCCATTGATTTTCAAGTGAAAAATGAAGAACGTATTTTAAAAAAAGCAAAGAATAAAGTTCAAAAAGTTTCTCAAAAATCATATGGATTTCCAAAAGCCGGAACAATGAAGTTACGACATCGTCCGATTATAGTCGGGGCTGGTCCGGCGGGGCTTTTCTGTGCGTACTCATTGGCATTGCAAGGATATCAACCAATCTTGGTTGAACGTGGGGCTCCGGTAGAAGAAAGAATGCAGGATGTAGAAAAATTCTGGAATACAGGCATTCTAAATACAAAATCAAATGTCCAATTTGGTGAGGGCGGTGCAGGAACTTTTTCTGATGGAAAACTCAACACACTTGTCAAGGATAAATTTGGCAGAAATAATTTCGTTTTAGAAACATTTGTGAAGTTTGGAGCCGATCCAGCAATTCTTTATGAGCAAAAGCCTCATATCGGAACGGATGTATTGGCTTGCGTTGTTTCAAATATGCGTCGTGAAATCCTTTCACTTGGTGGTGAAGTACGCTTTCATGCACAGGTAACAGATTTTATTTTTAATGGGTCTGAAAAAAGTGACAGACACTTAAAACAAATCATAATAAATAATTCTGAAAAAATAGATTGTGATGCTTTGATCCTTGCGATTGGACATAGCGCAAGAGATACTTTTCAGGTTTTATACGATGAAGGGATTCCTATACAGGCAAAATCATTTGCTGTAGGTGTTCGTATTGAACATCCGCAAAAAATGATTCAGGAAGCACAATATGGAAAAGAAATGGCAGATTTATTTCCGGCAGCAGCATATAAACTAACGACACAATTAGAAAACAAAAGAGGCGTTTATACATTTTGTATGTGTCCCGGAGGATATGTTGTGAATGCCTCATCAGAGGATGGGAAACTTGCAGTAAATGGAATGAGTTATCATGATCGTTTAGGAGAAAATGCCAATAGTGCGGTAATTGTGACGGTTACACCACAGGATTATAAATCCGATTCGCCACTTGCCGGAATAGCGTTCCAAAGAAATTTGGAAGAACGTGCATATCAAATTGGTCAGGGAAATATCCCAGTACAGTGCTATAAAGATTTTTGTGACAATATACCGACAGAAAAACTTGGTGATATACGTCCACAGATGAAAGGAAATTATCGTTTAGCTAATGTCCGTGCTATTTTCCCGGATGAACTTGCCAAATCAATTGAACAGGGAATTTTAAATATGGATCATAAAATTCATGGGTTTGCAAGAGAAGATGCATTGTTGTCTGGTGTAGAGAGCAGAACATCATCACCGGTTAAAATTTTACGGGAAGAGTCTTTTGAGAGCACGTGTAAAGGCATTTATCCATGTGGAGAAGGCGCAGGATATGCAGGGGGGATTACTTCTGCAGCAATGGATGGAATGAAAGTAGCAGAGGCAATTATAAAAAAATTTGAGCCGTTTTCATCATAAGACGTTACAAAATTTTCACAATTTTTAATTTGGTGAAACTATACATCATTATTTTTTTGTGCTAAAATGAGTCGGTGTATATTATAATTTGTATCATCGGTAGAAAATACCATGGAAAAAATTAAAGAATTAAACACAGAAGAGCGCCCTTATGAAAAGTGTGAAAGATTTGGAGCAAAACATTTAACAAATATTGAATTACTGGCGGTTTTGCTTCGAACCGGAACGAAAGGGGAAAATTCGCTTCAGCTTGCTAAAAAAATATTATATCCAAATTCATTTAAAGGTGGAATTTTAAATATCCATCGCTGGTCATATGAGCAGTTGATTCATATGAAGGGAATCGGGAGAGTAAAGGCAATACAAATTTTGTGTTTATCTGAATTGGCAAAACGTCTTTCAAAAGCTTCGGCAGAAGAAGAATTAAACTTTAATTCTCCTGAATCTATTGCCAGATATTACATGGAAGATTTGCGCCATGAGAAGCAGGAACATATGAAATTATTACTGCTTAATACCAAGACAAAATTAATCGGCGAGACAATTATTTCAAAAGGAACAGTCAATGCAGCTATTATTTCTCCAAGAGAATTATTTATAGAGGCATTGCAAAAAGGTGCCGTTTCTATTATATTGCTTCATAATCATCCAAGTGGAGATCCGACACCGAGCAAAGAGGATATTATCATTACAAAGCAGATACAGGAAGCAGGGGAGCTGCTAGGTGTGAATCTGTTAGATCATATCATTATTGGAAATAATTGTTACGTCAGTATGCGCGAGAAAAAACTTTTTTAATTTAATTTAGGGGAAGGATAAATAATGGCCGGAAATATTTACGGACTGGATTTGGGCACTTACGAAATTAAAGTATATGATGAAAGAAAAGATGAAATTTGGAAAGAAAAAAGTGCAATTGCAACTAAAAATCAAACAGAGATATTTGCAGTGGGAGATGAAGCGTACGCTATGTACGAGAAGGCACCTCAAAATATTGAGGTACTATTTCCTATGCAGGGAGGCGTAATTGCTCGTTTTTATGACATGCAGAATCTTTTAGAGAATCTTCTAAGAAAAAGACAATTTTTCGGAAGTGAATATGTGATTGCAATTCCAACTGATATAACAGAGGTTGAAAAAAGAGCTTTTTACGATTTAGTGTATCATTCTTCTGCACGAGCAAAGTCTGTTTCAGTTGTAGAGCGTGGAATCGCAGATGCAATAGGTTGTAAAATAGATGTATATCAGACAGGTGGAGTTATGATATTAAACATGGGTGGAGGAACGATGGAATTAAGTGTTCTTGCATATGGTGGTATTGTAATGAATCGTCTGTTAAAGTTTGGAGGAGAACAATTTGATCAGGAAATCATTAATTTAGTAAGACGAAACCGCGATTTTCTGATAGGAAGAAAAACTGCTGAGCAATTACGCAGGACATTCGGAATATTTAGCGAAGATACGAAATCTAAAATGCAGATTGCCGGAAGGAATTTAATCCTTGGACTTCCACAGCGTACAGATATCTCAATAGGGTTAGTCAGAGCCGCTCTCAAAGAACAGATGGATGATTGCGTTGATGCGATTCAGACAATGATACAACGAATCCCACCGGACGTTCTCAGAGAATTGAAAAAAAACGGAATTTATCTTACCGGTGGGATGGCAAATTTAAGAGGAATTGCAGAATATCTTGAAGAAAGCGTTGGCGTGCGCGTGTCTACAGTAGATTATCCGGAATTGTGCAGCATGAACGGATTAAGAGAGATTATTCAGGACAAAAAGAGATATGGACGCTTGACATATTCAATGTTAGACAAAGGGTATAGGTGGTTAGAATAATTATGAAGAAAACAAAAAAAAATTCTCATAAAAATCGATATTGGCTGTTTGGATTGGCCCTAGTATGTATTTTACTTATGGTGCTGTCTACATTTGCGGACAAAGTACGCGGACCTTTTAAAGTTATGGCGAATGTCACGGTGATTCCGATGCAACAAGGAATCAACCATATCGGTGGATGGCTTGGTGACATGAATGACAACTTTAAAACACTAAAAGAGGTTCAGACAGAGAACAAAAAACTAAAAGAACAGGTGAATGATCTCATTACAGAAAATAATAATCTGCAAGAAGATAAATACGAATTGGAACGTTTGCAGGCACTTTATAAACTTGATCAGAATTACGCCGAATATGAAAAAGTGGGAGCACATGTTATTGGAAAGGATTCTGGAAATTGGTTCAGTACATTTACAATAGATAAAGGAAGCAAGGATGGAATTGAGAAAAATATGAATGTAATTGCCGGAACCGGTCTTGTAGGTATTGTTACAGAAACAGGTCCGACATGGTCAAAGGTACGTGCGATAATAGATGATTCTAGCAACGTAAGTGCCATGGTTTTATCTACATCTGACCGATGCATTGTAGAAGGAGACCTTTCTTTAATGAGTGATGGTAAAATACGATTTGAACAGATGGAAAATAACGATAATACAATTAATGTAGGAGAACAGATTGTTACATCTTATATAAGTGACAAATATCTACAGGGGATTTTGATCGGATATGTAAGTGAAGTGAATGTAGATTCTAATAATCTGACTCGTTCCGGCTATATTACTCCGGCGGTTGATTTTAAAAATCTTCAAGAAGTTCTTGTAATTACAACAAAAAAATCATCTATTACAGAAAATAAGTAAAGGGGCAGGCAATATGAAAAAAAATAAAATCAAACGATTTATTGTAATGGTCGTCATTTTATTTATATCTTATCTTTTACAGTGCACAGTGTTTCAAAAACTAACACTTGCGTCCATAAAACCGAATCTGCTGCTAATTATAACAGCATCTATCGGGTTTATGCGTGGACCAAAAGAAGGCATGTTCCTTGGATTTTTCTCCGGATTATTGATTGATATTCAATTTGGTACAATGCTTGGATTTTACGCATTGCTCTATCTTATTGTTGGATATATAAATGGAATGTTTCAGAAAATGTATTATGATGACAATATTAAGCTGCCACTTTGCCTGATTGCAGGAAGTGAACTTTTCTACGGTATTACAGTTTATTTATTTATGTTTATGTTGCGTAGTGAATTTAATTTCTTATATTATTTAAACCATATAATTATTCCGGAACTTATTTATACTATAGCCGTTACTATCGGCTTATATCCATTGATACTTTTTATAAACCATAAATTAGAAGCAGAAGAAAAAAGGAGTGCAAGTAAGTTTGTTTAAGCGATTCATAAAGCGTATAAAAGAAAAGGGACATCAGTTAGTAGAGTCCAGATTATTTATATTGATTCTGTTATTTATTATACTTTCTGCGGTTCTTATAGGTAGACTATTTTATCTTCAAATTGTAAAAGGCGAGTATTATCTCAGCAACTATAAACTCCAGATTCGAAAAACAAGAGAGATTGCAGGTACACGTGGAAACATCTATGACAGAAATGGAAATTTACTGGCATATAATGAACTTGCATATTCTGTTACACTGGAGGATGATATTCCATCTGACGAAAATCGAAATACGACATTAAACCAGACATTGGAAAATGTGATTAATATTGTTGAAGCACATGGAGATTCTGTTATCAGTGATTTTGGAATTGTTCTGGATTCAGCCGGAAACTATCAATTCTCAAAGACAGATGAAAGTTCAAGACTTCGTTTTATAGCAGATGTCTATGGCAAAACATATGTAGATGACTTGACTGAAAAACAAAAGAATGCAACACCGGATGATTTAATGCACTATCTATGTACAGATGATATTTATGGATATGGTATTGATGATACGAGTGAGGATAAGGCTCACATACTAAAATTGGTAAATTTGCGTTATGCAATCAATTTGAACAGTTTTCAGAAGTATATTCCAACTGTTCTTGCTTCAGACGTCAGTGATGAGACTGCGGCAGCAATCATGGAAAATCTGGATATGTTAGAAGGCGTCAATATAGAAGAAGAATCATTACGTCGATATACTGACAGCAAATATTTTGCATCTATTATTGGGTATACAGGAAAAATATCACAGGATGAATATGATTCTTTGGATAAAAAATCAAAAAAGAAATATTCATTATCTGATATTGTTGGTAAATCAGGATTGGAGCAGACACTTGACCAGACATTACAGGGCGCAAAAGGAAGTAAAACTTTTTACGTGGACAGTGTGGGAAAAGTAACCGACGTTGTAAGTTACAAAGAACCAGGTGCAGGAAATGACGTTTATTTGACAATAGATAAGGACTTGCAAGAAGAAACATATCAGCTGCTTGAAGAAAAAATAGCGGGTATTGTATTGTCAAAACTTCGTAATGTTATGAACTATGATCCTAGTACAGTAGATGATTCCAAAGAAATCATTATTCCGGTAGATGATGCCTATAATGCTTTTATTGCAAATGAAATCATTGATGAAGCTCATTTCTCAGCAGCTAATGCAGGACAGACAGAACAGGAAGTATATGCTGTGTTTGCAGCGAAAAAAACGTCTGCTATTGAAAGTATTATAAATGAATTAAATGGTGGAACAGCATATAAAGATCTTCCGGACGAAATGAAAGCATATGAAGATTATATAGAACAAGTACTGCGAGATAAGTCAGGCATTCTTGTTGCAGATTCAATTGATACATCAGATGAAACATATCAGGCATGGGCAAAACAGGAAACAATCACATTAAATCAATATTTGAACTATGCGATTTCAAAAAACTGGGTTGATAGTTCAAAGCTTAGTAACTATATTTCCTCTGAAAAATATTCAGATGCATCTGAGGTGTATCAGGCAATTTTAAGATATTTACAAGATTATTTGAGTTCAGATATAAATTTCGACAAACTTCTCTATAAATATCTTATAAAATCAAGTGGAATCAGCGGAGCGCAGATTTGTGCAATTGTATATGAACAGGGAGTACTTCCTATGGATGAAGCTGCTTACAATGGTTTGCGTTCAGGAACAGTTGATTCGTATTCTTGGTTGTATAGCAAAATTCAAAATCTGGAGATTACTCCGGGCCAGTTGGCTCTAGAACCATGTACAGGCTCTGCGGTGGTGAGCGATCCCAATATCGGTGAAGTCCTGGCATGTGTATCTTATCCGGGCTATGATAACAATCGTCTGGCTAACACAATGGATTCAGTTTATTACAATCAGCTGGTAACCGGACTTTCCAGACCATTTTATAATAATGCAACTCAGGAAAAAACAGCACCGGGATCTACTTACAAGATGGTTTCTTCTATTGCAGGACTGACGGAAGGCGTAATAACCGGAAGCACATACTTAAATTGTTCCGGAATTTTTGACAAGGTAACACCAAGTCCGAAATGTTGGGCATATCCAAATGCACATGGAGATTTGACAATTGTCGATGCACTTAAAGTGTCATGTAATAACTTTTTCTATGAAGTCGGATATGAACTGGGAACAGATGCAGAAGGAAATTATGACAGTGATCTTGGAGTAGAAAAGCTTGCAAAATATGCAAAAGAATTTGGGCTTGGCGAAACAAGTGGATTGGAAATACCAGAGTCGGAACCGCAGATTTCGGACCAATATGCTGTACAGTCTGCAATTGGACAAGGTACAAACAACTATACAGTAAGTCAGTTGAATCGTTATGTTGCGACAGTGGCAAATCGAGGAACAGTATATAAGCTTACATTAATAGATAAAACAACAGATTCAAATGGAAAAATTATTAAAGAATATGAACCAACTGTTGTAAATACCATGGATGAGATATCGTCTAATTCCTGGGATCTTGTACATCAAGGAATGATCAGTATGGTACAATATGATGCAACATTTAGCGGACTTGATTTTTCGATGGCTGGAAAAACAGGTACAGCACAGCAAAGTACCGTACATCCTGACCATGCACTATTTGTCGGATTTGCTCCGGCAGAAAAACCTGAAATTGCACTTGCTGTTCGTATTGCGAATGGATATAGTTCTTCTTATGCGGCAGAAATCGGCAGAGATATTGTGCGTGCAAAATTTAACTTGACAGATAAGTCAGAACTGGTTACAGGACATGCTGCAGGTCTCGGAACAGCGATAGCGGGAGATTAAGAAATAAATTGCAGGAGGATTGACAAGAATGGGTGAGGTAATTGTCATTACATCAGGAAAAGGCGGTGTTGGTAAAACAACAACGACAGCAAATATCGGAATAGGGCTTGCATCAAAGGGCAAGAAGGTTGTAGTCATTGATACAGACTTAGGACTTCGGAATCTTGATGTTGTCATGGGATTGGAAAATCGTATTGTATATAATCTGGTAGATGTAATCTCAGGTGGATGTAGGATGAAGCAGGCATTGATCAAGGACAAGCGTTTTCCAGAGTTATATTTACTTCCTTCGGCACAGACAAAAGATAAGTCAGCGGTGTCACCGGAACAAATGCGAAAGCTGATCAGTGAATTAAAGATGGAATTTGATTACATTTTACTTGATTGTCCTGCAGGGATTGAACAAGGATTTAAAAATGCAATTGCGGGTGCTAACAGAGCAATTGTTGTAACCACCCCGGAAGTTTCCGCTATCCGTGATGCAGATCGTATTATAGGTCTTCTAGAAGCGAACGGAATTGCAAAAAAAGAGTTACTGATCAATAAGCTTCGCGTTGACATGGTACGAAGAGGCGATATGATGTCAGTCGAAGACGTGACAGAAATTCTGGCAATTCCGCTTCTAGGAGTAATTCCGGACGATGAGCAGGTTGTAATTGCAACAAATCAGGGGGAAGCTGTAATTGGAGAGTCCGGTGTTGCAGGGAAGGCATATAGTAATATTTGTCAGCGAATTTTAGGTGAAGAGATACCAATACCGGATTTTAACAGACCAGAAGGAATCCTTTCCCGTTTTAAACATATATTTGTAAAAAATTAGGAGGCTGCAATATATGAGTGTGCCATCTGTTGAGATTGCAAAAGAAAGAGTACGGTCATTAGTTGTAGCCGATAGAATGAAATGTACACCTGATATAGTAGAGAAAATGTCAAATGATATATATATTGCAATTTCTAAATATATTGATATTAAACCAGAACAGTTGGATATCGAAATTTCAAGATCAGATATACATATAAAACTATAGGAGAAAAAAAGTGAAATTTTTTATTAAAAAGCTTAAACAGCAATATCATATACAAGATTATAATTTTATTTTAATTGCACTTGTTCTTGCAATATCTATTGTTGGAATTTTTGTTGTAGGAAGCGCAAAAGATTCATATCAATTTAAACAACTACTTGGAGTACTTATTGGATTTGTTGCGATGGTGATTGTTTCATTGATTGATTATGAGTGGATATTAAAATTTTACTGGTTATTATACATCGTTAATTTAGTATTACTTGTAGCAGTGCTTTTATTCGGTGTTGAGGCAAATGGTGCAACCAGATGGTTGAATTTAGGATTTATTCAATTTCAGCCATCTGATCTGACTAAAATTTTAATGATTTTATTCTATGCACAATTTTTAAAGAAACGACATCGGGTAATCAATGATAAGTGGACGATCATCCAGGGCGTTGCACTTATCCTTCCGTCTTTAGCATTGATTTTCAAGCAGCCTAACTTATCAAACACCATCTGTCTGGGCTTATTGTTCTGTGTATTGATGTTTGTAGGCGGTTTGAGTTACAAATTTATAGGAACAGTATTGGCAATCGTAGTTCCAATAGCAGTGATTTTGTTTGTGATTGTCATACAGCCAAATCAACCATTACTTCATGGATATCAGCAAAACCGAATTCTTGCATGGCTGGAGCCAGAGAAATATGAATCGGATGAAGCATATCAGCAACTAAATTCTGTTATGGCAATTGGGTCAGGACAACTAACCGGTAAAGGCTATAACAGCGATGCGACAACCTCTGTTAAAAATGGAAATTTTATTTCAGAGCCTCAAACAGATTTTATTTTTGCAATTATTGGTGAAGAATTAGGATTTGTGGGTTGTTGTAGCGTCATTATTTTGCTATTATTAATAGTAATCAGTTGTATTTCTGTTGGAATGAGGACGAAAGACGTAAGTGGAAAGCTCATTTGTTCCGGAGTAGCTGCATTGATTGGTATCCAAAGTTTTATTAATATCAGTGTAGCAACAATGCTATTCCCAAATACCGGAATTTCGCTTCCGTTTGTCAGCTACGGACAGACTTCGGTTGTCTGTTTCTATATAGGAATCGGACTTGTTCTTAATGTTGGACTTCAACAGAATAAATACCAGTAAGAGGAGTGAACTTGTAATGAATATCGGATTAGTAGCACATGATGCAAAAAAGAAACTTATGCAGAATTTCTGTATTGCATACAGAGGAATATTGAGTAAACATAATCTGTATGCAACGGAAACAACAGGTACGTTGGTTGAGAATGTTACAAACCTAACAATCCATAAATATCTTCCTGGACATTTAGGCGGAAAACAGATGTTAGGGGCACAGATTGAACATAATGATATGGATTTACTTATTTTCTTTAGAGATCCATTAACATCACGTTCTCATGAACCGGATGTCAACGATATTGTAAAGTTGTGCGATATCTATAACATACCAATTGCAACAAACATTGCCACTGCAGAGGCTTTGATTCTTGCATTAGACAGAGGAGATTTGGATTGGCGTGAAATGTACAAATAAAAACAAAAAACAGACACAGAATTCTTATGATGCAGCAAGACGAAGAAAGGCGTTGCGAAAAAGAAGACGAAGACAACAGCAGATAGTAACCGTATTGGTTATTCTTATTTTATGTCTGACGGCTATAGGAATTGCATATTTAATCCATTCAGGATCTAAGAAAGATTATGTAATTGATTATGAGACGAAAAATTATAATAAAAGCCTATATAAAGGAGATACATTTGCAAAAGATTTATGTGTAACTTCAAACAATGTCTCATTGGAAGGATATGCAGATGACGATTCTTTGGGGGCTGCCGGTTTATTCGATATTAAAAATAATACAGTACTTTATGCGGACAATATTCATACACAGTTATATCCGGCTAGTACAACAAAAGTTATGACTGCTTATGTTGCTCTAAAATATGGAAATCTTGATGATATTGTTACAATAAGTGAAAATGCTGTGAATTTGGAAGCAGAAGCACAAGTTTGCGGATTTGAAGCAGGTGATCAGGTGTCCATGTATGATTTAATGAATGGTCTGTTACTTTATTCGGGCAATGATGCAGCATTAGCAATAGCAGAGCATGTTGGTGGAAGTGTAGAAGCTTTTGTTCAGAAAATGAATGAAGAGGCGAAGGCTTTAGGAGCAACTAATACGAATTTTGTTAATCCACATGGGCTTCATGATCCACAACAGTATACAACAGCTTATGACCTTTATTTAATGTTTAATGCATGCTCGAAGAATCCAACATTTATTGATATTATTTCCCAGAAATCCTACTCTGCAACGATTACATCTGCTGATGGAGATCAGTGGACAACAGAGTGGATTCCTACTAATTATTATTCGGCCGGAGAAGCAACTCCGCCAGAGGGTGTGAATGTACTTGGAGGTAAAACAGGTACAACTGATGAAGCAGGGTCTTGTGTTATTTTATATAATCAGGATATGGAATCAAACCCTTACATATCTGTAATAATGGGAGCAGATACAAAGACAATTCTTTACGATGATATGACAGCACTACTCGCTGCTGGAGTTGGAACAAAATCATCAGAAAATTAATCTCAGTCGAGAAGACTTCCACCTCTTCAGGTGGTGAGTAATAACAAATTTGTCTCAGTGGGAGTCCAATCTCCGACTGAGATAAACGCTCCGCGAGGATGCGCAGTGATTCTGATAGGAATATGTCAGCTTCGCTGACCAGAATCACGCGCCAAGTCTCCCGGACGTTCGACTTGAATTAAATATAGCAAAGATGCGGAATCATGTTTAATCCGCATCTTTTTTAATGTAGTATTCTAAAATATTATTCAGATATATTTCCTATTCTTCCATACAGGCTAATCAGATAGAGCCCACATAATCCTACGAGCGTATAAATGATACGAGAAAGCCAGCTCATATTTCCAAATAAGAATGCAACCAAGTCAAAACGGAAAATTCCAATCAATAACCAGTTTAGTGCACCAATGATCACAAGCGTCAAAGACGTGTTATCAAACCATTTCATTTAAATTCCTCCTTTTCCAATCAATACTCTTATTATTTGTTGAAACGCTGGAAATATACATAAAAAAATGTTATACTAGACAAGTTAATGAAGAATAAATTTAAAGGATTTCATTTGAGGAGTCTGAATTGAAACGAAAAGTAAAGAAAACAATTAATATCCGACATTATAAAAATAAACAGGAAATGAATATAGGAATTGTTCTTTTTGCGTTTATTTTTATTTATCTTGTTGTTACAATTTTTACATATGCAACCGCAAAAAGAATATCTGTATATGAAGTACGCGAGGGAAGCATTGTAAAAGATAATTCCTATACCGGACTTGTGATTAGAAAAGAGCAAGTATTTTATGCAGATGCAAGTGGTTATGTGAATTATTTTCAAGATGAAAATTCCAAGCTTCGAAAAGGTAATAATATTTATGTATTATCCCATAATAAGTTAAATATTCCAAGTGGAAATGATACAGAAGGCACCACGCTTACAAATGAAGAGCAAAATAATCTTATTTACAAAATACAGGATTTTAATGAAAGCTATACGAATGGACATTTTTCATCCGTTTATTCATTAAAAACAGAAATTAATTCGGCATTGCATGGTGCTGCGAATCAGTCAAAAACATCACAGTTAGATGCGGTAATTGCCGGGAATTCAGATGTCATTGCTACATATCCAAGTGATTCAGATGGAATACTTGTGTTAAATGTAGATGGTTACGAAAATTTGACAGAAGATACTCTTAATAATAAAAATTTTGACAGAAGTAATTATGAGTCTACACAATTGACAGATCAGACAAAAATAAAGGCCGGTGATCCAGTATATAAAGTTGTTACGGATGAAAACTGGGATGTTTATATACAACTAGATAAAAAAACAGCAGCCAGTCTTGCAGGCATTCAGTATGTTAAAACGAGGATTAATAAGAATAACGATACCATTTGGGCAGATTTAGCAATTGTCAGAAAAGGGGACGACTATTATGGGCATTTAACTTATGATAGTGCAATGATTCAATATTCTAATAGTAGATTTTTGTCTGTAGAATTGATTTTGGATGATCAGAGTGGGTTGAAAATACCTAAAAGTGCAGTGATTGAAAAATTATTTTATACAATTCCGGGCGAGTACCTGACGACAAGCGGAAACAGTTCTTCACAGGGAGTAATGATACAAGATGGTGACTCTGTAAAATATCAAACTGTAGATATTTATTATACAGAAGCGGATGGAACTGTTTATCTAAATCCGGAAGCTTTTGAATCTGGAACAGTTCTGATTAAGACAGGGGAGTCCGGAACTCAGGAAACATATTCCTTAGGTAATCAAAGAGCTTTAAAAGGAGTCTTTTGTATTAATAAAGGATATGCCATATTTAAGACAATACAAATCCTTTGCGAAAACGATGATTATTATATCATTCAAGAAGGTACAGATTATGGCTTGAGCAATTATGATCATATTGTTCAAGACGGACACTCTGTTACAGAAAATGAAGTAGTATTTCAGTAAGAAAAGATATATGGAGGTTTTCATAATGTTGAAAGAACAATTAAATGAAGTAGAACAAAATATCCAACAGGCTTGTGACAAAGTTTCACGCTCACGAGAGGAGGTAACTTTGATCGCAGTCAGTAAAACAAAGCCTATTTCAGTGCTTCAGGAAGCATATAACCTGGGAGTACGGGTGTTTGGCGAAAACAAAGTTCAAGAATTAACTGAAAAATACGAGGCACTGCCAAAGGACATTCACTGGCATATGATTGGACATTTACAGACTAATAAAGTAAAGTATATCATTGATAAAGTTGACTTGATTCATTCTGTGGATTCTATGAAGCTTGCAGAGACAATTGAAAAAGAAGCTGCTAAAAAGAATTTGATTGCAAATATTCTAGTAGAGGTCAATGTAGCAGAAGAGGAAAGTAAATTCGGATTGAAAATGGAAGAGGTAAATCCTTTTATAGAAAAAATTTCTGCTTTTCCACATATTCGAGTATGTGGACTGATGACAATTGCGCCTTTTGTAGAAAATTCTGAAGAAAATCGTGAAATTTTCACGAATTTACGCAAATTATCTGTTGACATTAACGCAAAAAACATTGATAATGTTAATGTGAGCATACTTTCTATGGGAATGACTAATGATTATGCTGTTGCAATTGAAGAAGGTGCCACGATGGTTCGCGTTGGAACAGGGATTTTTGGTGCAAGAAATTATAATATATAAGAATATAAAGAAAGTAATGTATAAAAATATGTTGTGTATATCGCACAAGAAGGAGTGTAAACATGGGAGTGTTTGATAAGTTTCTGGACATCATGAAATTAAA
>OFCV01000029.1_pt1 | contig 64412 bp, 59 predicted proteins | sample 1520931 | NCBI WGS metagenome assembly OFCV01 (sample SAMEA2699033, study PRJEB24076) | metagenome | biome: Human gut stool | place: Spain | collected 2012-10-21
TTGTGGATTAAATATTTATTATTTTTTCCTATGCAAATGTGAAATGTTTATGAGGCGTTTCGGTGTTGAACAGTTTACAGGAATTATGACAAAAGAGTAGGTTCTTAAATATTGAAAAGGAAAGCACTTGCTTAATACGTAATATTAGATAATCCAAAGATGCCGAGGCATTCCCGTACCATTTCCAATTACCTTTTGTGCAACATCTTCCATATGCACATATTTTGCATCCTCTAACGTAGCATCATTTAAAACCGGCTTTCCTCTTACAATTACGGATATATATAAATCAGGATTGATATCTCGAAGGGTTGCAATCAATAACCTATCTGTTACAATTTCTCCACAGTTATCTGTAAAATATACCAATCTGTTAGCATTGACTATCTCTTTGTGAAAATCAGTCAATAGATTAGAATCTATTTGTATATTTACTGCTTCATCCAATTTATCTTTCAATTCAATGTCATTCACATTTTCCAATGCTCCGAAATCAATATAATTTCCAACCATTGCATACTGTATTGCCATTTTTAAATGATTTTCAGATGTATTAACTTTATTTTCCATGTACGGAAAATAATCCAGCATTAATTTATTATAATGCTGTTTGATTTCCGTGTAATCCATTGTGTTACCAAAGAGTTCTTTACGAAGATTATCCATTTGCTCAGCAACCTGTGGTGTAGTTAAACCATCACTATTTTTTACAATTTCATTAACTTTATATTGATATTCTTTTATTTTTTCCTCTGTTGCACCAACCGGATATCTATTATTATTTCGTTTTATCTGACATATTTTACACTTTTCATTTATAACCATAATACGGCACTACATTCCTCTCTCTGAAACTTCAGACTCACGAACATGCTTAAACAATGTAACTTCACCCCTATATACTGCTTCTATATCATATGAAGGTTCTTCATTTTGCTCAAATGTTCCATATGCATCAACGATATATATCACTCCGTCAATTTTTTGAATTTCTCCCTCGATGTTGAAATTAAAAGTTACTAAATCTTCTCTCTTGAACCTAGGTTTTCCTAACATTTGTTTTTTCCTCCATTAACTTTCTTGAAGCTCATCCATTTTTTATCAAAGTATTTTATTTTCCTTATATGACTCATATATATATGACGGATTTTCGTAGTATACACTACTGTTATAATCATCGATTTTTTCACTGATAAACGAATTGTAAACCTTTATCAATGCATCTATCACTGTAATCCCTTCGCTTTCCGATACTTTTTTTATTAATCTTTTATATACTTTCCCGATATCCCAATATGTCGGGATTGCATATTTACATTCTCCGACATTATCAAATTTTCCTTCTTGAATATTGCATTTTTCAACAAATTCTCCACTCACATTATCTATATTATCGCAATGATATACATCTGCTAACTCATAAATTTTATCAAGATTTTTCTTCCCAAGGGTATTTACAACATCAACGCGTGTATTCTTTGTCTTTCGTGCAATATAATCAATTAAACTGCACGTATAAAAAAGATCATTATCTTTTTTACTTTCTCTACCTTCACCTATCATCAAAGCACCTCGCAATCTCTATATTTCAAGCACTGTAATGCATTATCAGAACAAAAAACTATCTGATGTGTTGGATATCTGAATTTTGCTAATACCCAAAACTGCTCTCTTGTAATCACACCATCCATATAATCGGATATATAATTATATATCTGATCGTCAGCCATAGCACCAATTACTATATCATAAGTATGGCTTTTTCCACTTCGACAATCTATAATGAAATCCAACCATTCTTCGGTCATCTCTTTGAATTCTTTTATATTCAATTTTTCGTTCAAACGCACATCATAAATAGAAACCACTTTCGTATCATAGCGTCTTGCCCATCGTTCTGCCTGCTCTTTAATCACGGTACAGTAGAAACCTATTCCGAAATCTTTGGTATTACGGCCCTTCCGTATTTCTGGCTTGTCTACTGGTTGATATCCTCCATGATATACTGTCATCATTCCCATCTTGCAACACTCCTTATCCAAAATACTGCTGCATTAAACTATCAAATAATAATTTTGTTTAAATATAATTTAATTGTCTTATTTGAACATTATATTATACAACTAATTATATATTTCTATTGTGTCATCGTCAATTGAAAAAGGACCAGCTCTCACTGATCCAAAAACAATCTGCGTAAAGTTCTCTACCTATCCCTTGTTATTCGTATTTATCAGCGAAACAAACCCTCTTTAATCCAAGCAAAGCTGCGGCTCCGAAAGCACTTGTTCCGAAAAATAATACTTCTGTAGATAGCAAATTGGGCGTGTAAAAACAAAAGTTTTTTCACACGCCTAATAAAGCCGCCTATTTTCGTTCCAAAAGCACTACTGTTTCACAATGATCGCAAAATGGAAACATGTCCACAGGCTGAATACGTTTCACCTGATATCCATGCTTCGTTAAATATTTTAAATCTCGCGCCAACGTATCCGGTCCACATGATATATATACTACTTTCTTTGGATTCAACTTCACAACAGATGATAAGAATTTCACATCACTTCCGGCTCTCGGAGGATCCATAAAAACTACATCTGCCTTTTGATCATTCTCTGCCATCTTCACCATAAACTCACCTGCATCTCCCTGTCGGAATTCTGCGTTTGTGATATGATTTTCTTTTGCATTGATTTTGGCATCTTTTATGGCATCTTTATTTAGCTCTACCCCGATTACTTTCTTTACATGCTTTGCTGTAATCAGACTAATTGTTCCAATACCGCAGTAAGCATCAATAATTGTTTCTTTTCCTTTCAATCCTGCATACTCAATTGCTGTGTTATACAAAATTTCTGTCTGCACCGGATTGACCTGATAAAATGATTTTGGTGAAATACGAAATGTACATCCGCACAATTCATCTTTAATAAATCCAGTCCCATAAATCGGTTTTTCTTTTTCACCTAAAACCATACTTGTCTTTTTATCATTCACATTTAATACAACCGTTGTAATCTCCGGATGTTCTTTTCGAAGTGCTTTCACAAAATTATTTTTTGATGGAAGAATTGGAGAGCCTAAAACAAGGATTACCATAATTTCCCCACTTTTAAATCCTCTACGGACCATAACATGACGAAGCAGTCCGTACCCTGTATCTTCATCATATGTTTTAATTTTAAAAGATTTCAGTAGGTTTTTAATTGTATGAATGATTTCCTGGCTTTTCTGATCTTCGATAAGACAGTTTTCTACCGGTACAACTCGATGACTTTTCGCTTCATATGTTCCGGAAATGACATTTCCCCTTCTGTCACGATCAAACACTGCATGAACTTTATTTCTATAGTAATATGGATTTTTCATCCCTATGATTGGTTCTACTTTTCCATAACCACCCAACAAAGACTCTTCCTGTCTTTGTTTTTTCTGCAACTGCTTATGATATGACATTCCCTGATACTGACAGCTTCCACATTTTTTCGAGATTGGACAGACTGCCTGTTCTGTTGATTTTTTCTTATTTTTTCCTTGTTCTGATTTCATTTATCTACCTCTATAAAATTCCAATGCCTTCTAACAGAATCTTCAACCCGATTAAAATCAAAATGATTCCACCACATAATTCTGCTTTTGATTTATATTTTGTTCCAAATATACTTCCGATTTTTATTCCTGCCGCTGAACAGACAAATGTTACAACTCCGATAAATACGACTGCCGGTATAATTGCAACCTTCAAAAAAGCAAATGTCACGCCAACTGCCAGTGCATCAATACTCGTCGCAACCGCAAGCAAAAACATGGTTTTTATATCCATTGCATCATTTGATTCTTCCTCTTCACACAATGATTCTTTTATCATACTTCCGCCGATAAACAATAATAGTATAAATGCAACCCAGTGATCATACTGTGTCAGTTTTTCAGCAAAAAAACGACCTGCAAAATATCCGATCAATGGCATCAATGCCTGAAAGCCTCCAAACCACGCCCCTGCAATTGCCATATGTTTCTTCTGGATCTTTCCCAGTGATAATCCTTTGCAAATCGATACTGCAAAAGCATCCATAGAAAGGCCAACTGCTAAAATAAAAAGCTCTAAAATATTCATTGGTTTATTCCTCTTCTTTCGTTTGAACATAAGAAAACTCATAGACAACCTTTTCGTATTGTCCATGAGTCCCATCATTTTCAATTTTTAGAAAATTCTCATAATGTCATTATACATAACAACCACCATTAATATCATTAACAATGCGAATCCTGCAAAATGAACCATTCCTTCTTTTTCCGGCGGAATACGTTTTCCTCGAATGGCTTCGATAAACAAAAATATCAAGCGTCCACCATCTAATGCCGGAAATGGTATGAGATTCATCACACCTAAGTTTGCTGTCAACAAAATCCCGATATTTAAAATATTCAGCCATACCACCTGCATTCCCGCTGGTTTTGCCTGTTGATATACATTATCTACTACCGATGCGATTCCGACAGGTCCTGACATCTGATTGATTCCAACCTGCCCGCTAAGCAACATTTTTAAGCATTCGAAAGTATACGATATCCAGTATTTCACTGTATAGGCACCATATTTTAATGTTCCGAAAATCCCCGGTTTTGTACGCTCACCAATACTTACGATACCAAGTCTGGCATAGGAATCATTTTCCAATTGTTTTGCCACCAGTTCTGCGGTATGCGTTTTTCCATCACGTTCATATGTGACAGACAATGCATCGCCCTCTTTTGTTGAAAAATTATACAATGTAATTTCTTCCCACAAATGAATACTATGACCATTGATCTTTGTGATAACATCCCCTGCCTGTAATCCTTGTTCCGCAGCGGAATACCCTGTTTCTACTGCACCTATTTCCGGTGAATGATACCCAATCCATCCAACCAGAATAATACAAAGAATCCATGCCAATATGAAATTAAATATCGGTCCTGCTGCAATAACAGAAATTCTTGCCCAGACGGATTTACTATTAAAACTACCTTCCGCTGTATCATCCGCATCATCCTCTCTCATCATACATGCACCGCCCAGAGGAAGCAATTTCAGAGAAAATTTTGTCTCTCCAATCTGCTTCCCGATCAATGTCGGTCCCATGCCCAATGAGAACTCATCAACTCGGATTTTATTTGCTTTGGCAAGCAAAAAATGACCTAATTCATGAAAAATTACAATTGCACTAAATAATAAAATCGCAATGATTATACCCATTAATTACCACCTTTATATTTTGTTAAAATATATTCATACGTTTCCTGCTCTGTAGCCAGAATTTCCGGTATTGTTGGATTTACAATATTTTTATGATGCTCCATACACTCCCGGATAATTTCTGGAATCTGCAAATATCGAATCTCACGATTCAAAAACATTGCAACCGCTTTTTCGTTCGCAGCATTGAGTACTGTTGGAAGCGAGCCACCGATTCTTCCTGCTTCATAAGCAAGTTTCAATCCATAAAATGTTTCCATATCCGGTTTCTCAAATGTAATCTGAGTCAATGTTTCAAAATCCAATCTTTCCCCCGGTAAATATCTTCTCTCTGGATAGTATAATGCATACTGGATTGGAAGCTTCATATCCGGTGTACCTAACTGTGCGATCACCGCTCCATCCTCATATTCTACCATTGAGTGGATAATACTTTGTGGCTGTACAACCACCTGCACCTGATCTACATTTACATCAAACAGCCATTTTGCTTCTATAACTTCCAGCCCCTTATTGACCATGGTTGAAGAATCAATTGTAATCTTTCTTCCCATTGCCCAGTTCGGATGTTTTAATGCATCTTCAACCTGTATGTGCTCCAGTTCCTCACGCTTTCTTCCTCTAAACGGACCTCCGGAAGCAGTCAGTAAGATTTTGTGTAATGCCTTTTCCTGTCCTCCTTGTAGAGACTGGAATATTGCACTATGCTCACTGTCTACAGGTAAAATTGATACCCCATATTCTTTTGCCAGAGGCATGATAATATGTCCTGCTGTAACAAGAGTTTCCTTATTGGCAAGCGCGATATCTTTTCCGGCTTTGATAGCTTCGATCGTTGGAAGGATTCCTATCATCCCCACAATTGCTGTTACAAGAATCTCAGATTCTTCTATTGCCGCTACCTCAAGCAAACCATCCATTCCTGTCACAACCTTAACATTCAAATCCTGAATATTATTCTTTAATTCAGCTGCTTTCTTTTCATTCCATACAGCAGCCAGCTTTGGATGAAATTCTCGAATCTGCTTTTCCAAAAGTTCTATATTATTCCCCGCTGCCAAAGCAACGACATCCAAATCTCCATTTGTTCTTGCCACTTCCAATGTCTGTGTACCTATAGAACCTGTTGAACCTAATATTGCTATTTTTTTCATTATACTCACCTATTATTCTCTTTATATCTAAATTATATCTCGCATATTGCTACATACTTTTTCTTATATTTACAAAATATTAGACAAGAAATATATCAATGGTGCTGTAATAATAACACTGTCAAATCGATCCAGGATACCACCATGCCCCGGTATCAGCTTTCCATAATCTTTAATATTATAATTTCTCTTTATCGCAGAAGCTGCCAGGTCACCGATCTGTGAAATCGCACCGCCTGCTGCTCCGATAATTGCAAATTCAGCAACACCGACGCCTGCACCGCCCCATTTATTGATTGCAAGTGCATAGAGAACTCCGATCAACGCTGCTCCGACAATTCCGCCGATTCCGCCTTCTACAGATTTCTTTGGACTTAGTACCGGTGCCATTTTATGTTTTCCGATCAACATACCGACACAATATGCACATGTATCACATCCCCATGCACAGATAAATACAAGCCATACTTTAAATACTCCGCCAACTTCAATTCGGATCTGATAGATATATGAAAGCATAACAGCAACATAGAACAATCCAAAATATGCAGCCATCAACTGATCTGCATGATATGTTGGATATGCGAAAACCATAATTGCCATAAGACAGATTAAATATCCTAAGAACAACATCATAAACCAGTCATGATTACCTTTTGATAACAAGGAACTCATGTATAACAAAACATAATATCCTATGGTAAATAAATACCCACATATTCCCAATGGTTTTTTTTCAATTTTGAACACCTTGTAAAGTTCACTCAGTCCGATCAGACTGATGACTAAAACAGTTCCAAATAAAATATTTCCACCTGAAATAATTGTGATCAACGCAATGATCACTAATAATATTCCACTCAACAAACGTGTCTTAAACATTCTGATCCTCCTTTATTCCTCCGAAACGACGATCTCTATTATTATATTGTTCGATTGCACGGATCAATTCCTCTTTTGTAAAATCAGGCCATGGAACATCTGTAAAATAAAACTCTGAATAAGCAAGCTGCCATAACAGATAATTTGACAAACGCTGTTCTCCACTTGTACGGATCAGCAGATCCGGATCTGGAATATCCCAGGTATCTAAATATGAACTATACAATTTTTCATCTATATCTTTCGGATCTACTTTACCATCTACACAATCCTGAGCTACTTTTCGCACAGCGCGGACAATTTCATCACGGCTTCCGTAATTTAATGCAATTGTAAAGTTCAATCCTCCGTTATCTTTACTTGCTTCTTCCAATTCATGGATACGTTTTTTAATATCATCATCTAAAGGGGCGATATCTCCGATCACACGAATCTTCATATCATTTTTCTTCGCTGTCTTCAGACATGTTTTCATATAATTACGAAGTAATGTCATCAAAGCATCGACCTCTGATTTTGGGCGATTCCAGTTCTCTGTGGAAAACGCATAAACAGTCAGATATTTAATTCCCATTCTCCACGCTTCTTCACAGATACGCTCTACATTCTTACTTCCCTGTGCATGTCCATAATTTCTAGGCATTCCTTTTGCCTTTGCCCAACGTCCATTTCCATCCAGAATAATGGCTACATGTTGTGGTACATTCATAGTTTTCCTCCTTGCTAAGTACATACAGCATAAGAGGGGCTGCAATAACTGCGCCCCTCCATATAATTAGACAGTCATGACTTCTTTTGTCTTCACATCTACTGCTACATCAATTTCTTTGATATATTTATCTGTTAATTTCTGAAGCTGTTCTTCCAGATCTTTAATCTCATCCTCTGAAATATCACTTCCTTTTAATTTCTTGAACGCATCGTTTCCATCACGACGAATGTTACGGATTGCAACTTTTGCGCCTTCTCCTTTTTTCTTAACATCTTTTGCAAGCTCTTTTCTTCGCTCTTCTGTAAGCTCTGGGAAAATCAAACGAATGCTTGTTCCATCATTTGTAGGATTGATTCCGATATCAGATACAAGGATTGCTTTTTCGATTTCCTTAAGCAGGCTCTTCTCCCATGGCTGAATCTGGATCATACGAGCTTCTGGTACAGATACGTTAGCAACCTGCTGGATTGGTGTTGGTGAACCATAATAATCTACTGCAAGCTTATCCAATACATGTGGATTCGCACGTCCTGCACGGATTGTAGCAAGCTCACTGTTCAGGCTGTTAATTGATTTCGTCATCTTGTCGTCGTATACTTTCAATTGTTCGTTCATATCTTATTAATTCCTTTCTTATACAGTTACTTTTGTTCCTGTAAATGTTCCACTCATTGTCTCAACAATACTGTTCTCTTCATTCAGTCCGAAAACAAGCATCGGCATCTTATTCTCCATACAAAGAATGGATGCTGTCATATCAACTGCTGCGAGCTTCTGATCAATAACATCCTGAATTGAAATCTCATCATACTTTTTCGCTTCCGGATTCACCTTCGGATCACTGTCGTAAATTCCATCGATTGCTTTTGCAAGAAGCATTGCATCTGCTTCAATCTCGATTGCACGAAGTACTGCACCTGTATCTGTTGAAAAATATGGATGTCCTGTACCGCCTGCAAAGAAAATTACTTTTCCTTCTTCTAATGAAGCAAGTGCTGCATCTTTTGAGAATAATGATGTAAATGCTCCACATACAAATGGTGTGAAAATCTCTGTCTTCATACCTACATGTCTGAAAATATCTGATACATAAATACAGTTCATAACTGTTGCAAGCATACCAATCTGATCTGCTTTCGTACGGTCAATTGTTTCACTTGTACGACCTCTCCAGAAGTTACCTCCTCCTGTTACAATCGCAATCTGATAACCTTCATCAACTAAAGTTTTGACCTGCTTTGCCACTCCGATACAAGTAGCTTCATCAAACCCTGTTTTTTTATCTCCGGCAAGTGCTTCGCCGCTAAGTTTTAAGAGTACTCTTTTCATAACAATCTGCTCCTTAACGTATTCCGATAGAAAAATAATTTATCATTTTTCTATATTTAAATTTATAAATTGAAGTATACCATATCTTTTCTATTTTGTCATGTATATATCGTTCTTCTTTATATGGTTTTCTATCTGGTTTTTCGATTAATATATCTTGCTTTATATTTTGAATATACAATCGTCTGATCTTTATACAAACTGTAATATCCTGACACTGCATAGCTGATAGAAATTGCGATCAAATAATATGCAGCACCGGAAAATCCAAACAATTCAAACGAAATTAACATTGCTGTAATCGGACAATTTGTCACTCCACAGAATAACGCCACCATACCGGCTGCTGCAGCCACCTCCGGTGACACATCAAGTATATTTCCCATCACACAGCCAAACGTCGCTCCAATCGCAAATGCCGGTACAATTTCTCCTCCTCGATACCCGGCACGCATCGTAATGGCTGTCAATATCATCTTCCATAAGAAATCAAGAGGACGTGCATCTCCTGTTGCAATCGCTCGTGCAATAAGTTCATTTCCTGCTCCCATATAATCTTTCGTCTGTAATAAAGCTGTGATTACGATTACAAGACATCCCGCCACAACAACACGGATATATGGATTTTTTAAATATTTACCATAAATTTGTCCTGTCCATTTTAATAACACACAAAATAAAATACTGAGTACTCCACATAGTGTTGCAATAATTCCCATTTTAATGCCGCTCTCAATCGTAAGCACCGGAATTCTGTCTACTGGAAATGTCTCCGGGAAAATTCCCATACCTGTTGCAAACTCTGCTGCTATGATAGATGCCGTCACGCATGGAAGTAAAGCTACATAATACATAACTCCTACACTTACTACTTCCATTGCAAATACTGCCGCTGCCATCGGTGTTCCGAATACTGCCGCAAACGCCGCACTCATTCCACACATGATTATGACATGCTGGTCAAATTCATCCAGGTGTACAAGCTTTCCAAGCCAGCTTCCGATACTTCCTCCAAATTGAATGGAAGCTCCTTCTCGACCTGCCGAACCGCCTGTTAAGTGAGTAAGCAAGGTTGCCACAAAAATTAATGGTGCCGAACGAAACGGAACCTTATCTCTGGAACGGATCGTTGCTAATACCTGATTCGTACCTCCATCATGTCTTCCCATCTTTTCATATAAAAATACAATAATCAATCCCGCTATAGGCAAAAGCAGGAACACCCATAAATGGCTGTTCCTATATTCTGTCGCATATTTTATACAAGCTGCAAAGACACTGCTGGCCCCACCGACCACCAGACCGGTTAACACTGCAAGTGCAAGCCATTTCAAAAAATTATTTACGTCTCGCCGGGTTCTTTCATAATAGTAATAAATTAAAATCTTCCCTTTATCAAATAGCGTTTTTTCATTTTCTTTTTCCACAGCTCACACCTCATTCAACTTATTCTATATTTACAATAATATCATAGATATAAGCACTGTGACAATACCACAGATTCCGATAGCCAATCCACTCATTGCACCTTCAACTTCGCCAATTTCAATTGCCTTTGAAGTACCAACTGCATGACTGCATGAACCAATAGCAAGTCCTGCCGCTATAGAATCATTTACATGGAAAATCTTAATTAAATACGGAGCAAGAATGCTTCCTAATATTCCAGTAAAAATAACGGCCACTACAGTGATTGGTACAACCCCGCCATTTCCTTCTGAAATACTGACTGCTATCGGAGTTGTCACAGATTTTGGTACCAATGATACTGTAATACTCTGCTCAAGACCAAATAATTTACACATACCATATACACTGAACATAGATGCGGCGGAACCAACAACACATCCTACCAGAATTGGAAGCCAGTATTTTTTCAGGATATCAAGTTTTGAATAAATCGCAACTGCCAGGCATGCTGTGGCTGGTGCCAGGAACATATTGATAATTGCTCCTCCCACATCATATGCATCATACGAAATATGGAATATTTCTAACACACCTACTATCAATACAATCGCAATAATTAATGGATTGCAAATTGGTGACTTTGTTTTTTTCTGAATTTTTACACCAATCCAAAACGCAATCACACTTAATGCTACACCAAAATATTCTGAGTTACATAATTCACGCATTATTTCTTCCTCCTGTTCATCAGCTTCATCACAAATTGTACGCTGTATGCAGTTGCTGCAAACGTAATAATCGTAGAAACAATGCAGATAATAAGGAACGGAACAAGTGTGCTTTTTAAAATGTCAAAATAATTCATAACACTTACTCCTGCCGGAACAAAAAAGAATGCCATGTTTTCCATTAAAAAATCTGCTTTTTCCTGAATATGTTCGATTTTCAAAACACCTGCCAGCAGACAGATAAATAACAAAATCATTCCAATCACACTGGATGGAAATGAGAAAGGTAAATACGCTGCCACTACCTGACTAAGCCAACATACAGTAAAAAAGATTCCTATTTGTTTAATAATTTTCATTTTTAAATCACCCCAAGCTACATTACACCTTAGATAAAAAATTGTCAATCAAATTACTATTGATTTTTTTCACAGTAAAGTTATAATTTTTCATAATAGTATATTTGATTTTATTGACATTCTCTCTTATATGTTCTATTATAAGAGTGATTTTCACACTTTAAAGAATTAAAACATCACAGTGTGCAAATGTCTGTTTTTTGATTCGCTAATGAATAATAGTATTATTTTTTATAATGATTGAGAGGTAAAAATTATGATTATTGTATTAAAACCACACGCTTCTGAAGACCATATTCTTCGTGTTGAAGAATTGATCAAGAAAAAAGGACTGGAAGCACACATTGTCCGAGGTGAAGAGATGACGATCATCGGTTGTATCGGAGATACTACTGCCGTTGATCCAAGACTCTTTGAAGTTGATTCTGCTGTCGACAAAGTCATGCATGTCCAGGAGCCTTACAAACTTGCAAACCGTGCTTTCCATCCGGATGATTCTATTATTGATGTATCTGGTGTTAAAGTCGGCGGAGAACATCTTGCAGTAATTGCAGGTCCTTGTTCTGTTGAATCTTATGAACAGGTACTGGAAATTGCTAAAGCCGCTAAAGCTTCCGGTGCAAATATGATCCGTGGCGGTGCTTTCAAACCGAGGACAAGCCCTTATTCTTTCCAGGGATTGGGCCTTGAGGGTCTTGATATCCTCTGTGCGGTACGTGATGAAGTAGGTCTCCCTATTGTAACAGAATTAATGTCACCGGATTATCTGGATGTCTTCAATGAAAAGGTTGACTTGATCCAGATTGGTGCAAGAAACATGCAGAATTTTGATTTATTAAAACAACTGGGGAAGGTTGACCGTCCTATCCTTCTGAAACGTGGTCTTAACGCTACTTATGAAGAATGGATCATGTCAGCAGAATATATTATGGCTTCCGGTAATGAAAATGTAATCCTCTGCGAACGCGGTATCCGTACTTTCGAGTCCTTCACAAGAAACACATTGGATCTTCAGAGCATCCCTGTATTAAACAGCAAAACGCATCTTCCTGTTATCATCGACCCAAGTCACGCCGGTGGAAAATGGTGGCTTGTAGAACCTATGGCAAAAGCCGCTATCGCTGCCGGAGCGAACGGATTGATGATTGAAGTACATAATGATCCTGACAGTGCTCTTTGTGACGGTGCACAATCATTAAAACCGGAGAAATTTGACGCATTAATGAAACAGATTCGTCAGATTGCTGCTGTCGTAGATAAAAGAATCTAGTTTCAAGGAGAACAAACTATGGAATTAACAGTAAACTTAGGAGAAAACAGTTATCCTATTTATATTGAAAATGGTATTCTTCCACACGCCGGAGAATATATTTCAAAATTCTATCATGGAAAAAAAATCATCTTGATTTCCGATGATAATGTATTTCCACTATATGGAGAAACAGTATTGAATTCTCTGCAAAATTATGAATACCATACCCTTGTCTTACCACATGGCGAACCAACAAAAAGTTTTGAATCTTTGCCTAAGATTTATTCCGCTATGCTTGATGCGAAAATTTCCAGAAGTGATCTTGTCATCGCTCTTGGTGGCGGCGTAATTGGAGACCTGACAGGATTTGCAGCTTCCAGTTTCCTGCGCGGCGTAAAACTGGTTCAGATTCCAACTTCTCTTCTGGCTCAGGTTGATTCCTCAGTCGGTGGAAAAGTTGCTGTCGATCTTCCACAAGGGAAAAATCTGGTCGGTGCATTTTTCCATCCAAAAATGGTTCTTATTGATCCAGATGTATTAAACACATTACCTACACGATATATCAATGATGGGATGGGTGAAGTAATTAAATATGGCTGCATTAAAGACGCAACACTTTTTAATACTCTAAAAGTGCATACTTCCTTTGAGGATTTAAAACCGGAACTTGCTTCTATCATTGCACGATGCGTAGATATCAAACGTATTGTTGTCGAACATGACCAGTTCGACACCGGAGAACGTATGCTATTAAATTTTGGTCATACACTCGCCCACACAATTGAACAATATTATCATTATGAACGCGAAAGCCATGGCGAAGCCGTAGCAATCGGTATGTATCAGATTTGTAAGATTGCCGAAGAAAAAGGATTAACGAAAGATGGCTGTGCCAATGAAATCAAACAGCTCCTTCAAACATACGGTCTTCCGTTTTCATGTAATCTTCCAATTGACGATTTGACCGGTGCAATTAAACTAGATAAAAAGAATTTAAATAATCATTTGAATGTTGTACTGTTACATACCATCGGTGATAGTTATGTATATCCTACTGATGTCACATTTTTTGATGATGCCGGTATCATGTAACTTTCATCTAATATTTTGCATTCACAATCGCTTTAAACAAATAAAAGAACGTTATCGTATACCGTATTTCTAAATACACGACAACGTTCTTTTTTATATTTTCATTTCAAAAATAAGCTGACGAAGTATCCTAAAACTCCTTCATAACTGCCGTAAATGCTGCTTCTAAGTCTTCAATAATATCATCAATATTTTCCAGACCAACTGAAATTCTGATCATTCCACCATCAATTCCTGCTGCTACAAGCTGTTCATCTGTCAGCTGACGGTGTGTCTCTGATGCAGGATGAAGCACACACGTACGAATATCGGCAACATGTACTTCATTGGATGCCAGATGTAATGAATCCATAAATTTAGCTGCTGCAGGACGACCACCCTTAATTATAAAGGAAATAACCCCACTGCATCCTTTCAAATATTTTTCAGCAAGTGCATGACATGCATCGGATTCTAACCCTGGATAATTTACCTTCTCTACTGCCGGAGATGCTTCCAGATATTTTGCAACCATCATTGCATTTTCACAATACTGTTTCATACGAACAGGAAGTGTCTCTAATCCCATGTTCAATAAAAATGCGGAATGTGCTGCCGGATACACTCCAAAATCACGCATCAACTGCATTCTGGCTTTAATAATATATGCCATGTTCCCATAACTTTCTGTATAAGAGATTCCGTGATAAGATTCATCCGGCTCTGTGAGTCCCGGGAAGTTTCCATTTGTCCAATCAAACTTACCACTGTCAACAATTACACCGCCAATCTGAACCGCATGTCCATCCATATATTTACTTGTCGAATGAATCACGATATCTGCACCAAACTCAAATGGTTTACATAAAATTGGTGTTGCAAATGTATTATCAACGATAAGCGGTACATTCATTTCATGTGCAATATTAGCAAAACGCTCAATATCAAATACAACTAACGCTGGATTGGCAAGTGTCTCTCCAAAAACAAGTTTTGTATTTGGCTTAAATGCTGCCTTAATCTCTTCATCACTTGAGGCTGCATCTACGTAAATACACTCAATTCCAAGTTTTTTTAATGTAAATGAAAACAGATTGATCGTTCCTCCATAAATCTGTGGAACACTGATAATGCTGTCTCCTGCCTCACAAATATTTAAAATAGAAAGCAATGTTGCTGCCTGACCGGACGTAGTACACATTGCACCTACTCCACCTTCTAATGCAGCAATCTTTTCTTCTACTGCCATTACTGTTGGGTTTCCAAATCTGGAATAGCAAAGCCCTTTTGTCGGATCATCAAAAATTGCAGCTACCTCTGCTGCTGAATCATATACATATGTAGTACTCTGTACAATTGGAAGTACTCGTGGTTCTCCATTTTTAGGTGTATAGCCTGCATGCAGACATTTTGTTTCATCTCTCATTATCACTTGTCTCCTTTTCTTAAGTCATATATAAATTCTAGCAAATTTCATCAACTTTTCCTAGCAATTTTATCAGATTTATGAATCTGATCTATAATTCGGATTGTATTCAGGGAAATATCCAGATATGGGTGTTCTACATTTTCTTCCTTTATGAGCTCATAAAATTTCTGAATCTCATAAATCATATTATTTTCTACCGGCTTATATGGTAGTTTTTCACACGTTCCACCTTCTAGTCCGTCCCTGTCTCCCTTGCGCAGTCTTATCTCGATTTCTGTCGGACTGCCAATATGATTCAATAAAATAGAACCTTTTTCTCCTTGAATCACACTCGGATTAACCGAAGCTGTAATTTTCGAATATACTGCCTGTGCCAGAAAATCCGGATATTTCATCAAAACAACTCCACTACCCTCAAATCCATTTGAAAGAAATGTAGAATACGTCTCTACCTTTTCCGGTTCTCCAAACAAACGAACAATTGCATGGATACAATATACTCCAATATCACGTGCCGCTGAATTCAATAACTCCGGATCAAAAGCATTTTCCACAATTCCATTAAGGAAATTATCGTATCTGCTGGAATACTGACAAAATTCAAATTCCACTCTCCTCAATGTTCCAATTCTAGGAAGCTGCTCTTTCACTAATTCAAAAGCAGGATCAAAATCTGACCTCATTGCCTCTAAAAGAATTACATGGTTTTTCTTTGCACACGCAATCATTGCTTCTGCTTCCTGCTCATTAATTGCCATAACCTTCTCGCATAATACATGCTTTCCGGATTCCATTGCCTGTATTGCCTGTTCGCAATGAATATAATTTGGTGATGCAATATAAACCGCATCCAGTCCTGAATCTAAAAAATCTGTATAATCAGTAAATACGTGCTTTATATTATACTTTTGAGCAAAGCTCTCTCCTGTTTGTTGTGCCCTTGAATATACTGCAAATAACTCCGTTTGAGGATTTTGTATAGCCGCCTCACAAAATTTATGACTGATTTTATTTGTCCCTACAATTCCAATTTTTATCTTCATATACTACTCTTCCTACGTATATTTTTCTTACATTAATCTATCGTGCATTTATGTAAATCTGATACATATCATTTTTATCTAATTTCTTTACCACACCTATCGTTCTCTTGCCAAAATGACTACATTTTTCTGCTAATTCACGACACTGTTCTTCGGTTACAGAAATCCCCAAATCTTGTATCGAAGTCGGCATCTCCAATTCACGATAAAAAGCTTCCATCGCTTCAATTCCGCTTAGTGCGGTTTCTTTCACTGTCTGCATCGGAGAAACTCCCATAACACGAGTTGCAAATTGTGCAAATCGCTCTGGACGTGCATCCATTACATAACGTGCCCAGCTTCCCCATACTGCTGCAAGTCCTGCACCATGTGCAACATCAAACATTCCGCCAAGTTCATGTTCTAATTGATGACATGACCAGTCTCCCCCATCTGTTCCACATCCTGTGAGACCATTATGTGAAAGACTTCCTGCCCACATCACTTCTGCTCTTGCTTCATAATTTTCAGGTTCATCCATTAATATCTTTGCGTTTTTCATAACAGTCCGAATAAGATGTTCACTGATTCCATCTGTCAATTCCATGTTTTCTGACTGATTAAAATATCTTTCCATTGTATGCATCATAATATCTGTGCAACCACTTGCCGTCTGATATTTCGGCAAAGTCATTGTAAGTTCAGGATTCATCACAGCAAATTTTGCTCTGCAATAATTAAAGTTGCATCCACGTTTTAACCATCCGTTCTCATTCGTAATAACTGATGAATTACTCATTTCTGAGCCGGCTGCTGCAATAGTAAGGACTACACCAATTGGAAGGCAAGCGGTTGCTTCACGTTTCTTCTCATAGAAGTCCCATACATCACCTTCATTTACAACCCCATATCCAATTGCCTTTGCAGAGTCGATTACACTTCCTCCACCAACTGCCAAAATAAAGTCAACGCCTTCTTCTTTGCATAAATCAATTCCCTTATAAACTAAAGAAAGCCTTGGATTTGGTACAACTCCGCCAAGTTCTACATAGTGAATGCCCTTCTCATCTAAAGATGCAAACACCCTGTCCAATAATCCACTTCGTTTTACACTTCCGCTTCCATAATGAACTAATACTTTCTTACAACCTTGTTGTGCTACCAATTCTCCAACCTTTGTTTCTGTTTCTTTTCCAAACACAACCTTTGTCGGTGCATAATATTCAAAATTTTCCATCGTTCTCTACTCCTTTATTTATTGCAAATCAAACTGCTGTGTATCGTCATCTTAATATCATTCCATTCTTTCTGAAGATTATCTTTTTTCACTATAATCTCATCCTATTTTTCATCCCATTCTCGCTTTGTAAATAAAATGTCATGATTGATCAAACGATAGAAATCGCGTTTCATTTCTTCATATCGCTGATCCCCCAACGCCATTAACCACATCATCTTCGTAATAGTTGCTTCCAACGTCATATCATACGCTTCCAGTAATTTAAAGTCCAGTTTTACACGCTTGCCAACTTCGTATACAGTCATATTACTTCCTTCATTTGCAACCTGCGTAGTCATCACAACAATTTTGCCTTTGTCTTTCCATTTATTCATTTCTTCGTAAAATTCTTCTAATAAACTCTCTGGAATTCCACCCACTCCAAAACTCTCAATGACAAGACAGTCATAATTTTCAAACAAGTAAGGTAAAATATCTGCCTTCATTCCCGGAATCAATTTCAACACATACACACTATTTTTCATTTCATAATAAAATCTGACTGGACCTGTGTACGGCATTTCTGTAATATAACGTACCAAAACACCATCTTGGATTACTGCAAGATATGGGAAATTTATGCTTGTAAATGCATTATAGCTCTTTGCTCTCTCTTTTCTTGCCCTTGTTCCCACAATAACTTTCCCGTCAAATACTATATTCACATCCTGAGAATCATTATCCGAAGCATATATAAAACTATCCAGCAAATTCGTCTTTGCATCAGTAACATCCATTTCTATCGGTTTCTGTGCACCTGTAACAACAATCGGTTTTCTGGAATTCTGAATCATATAAGACAGTGCCGCTGCTGTATATGCCAAAGTATCCGTTCCGTGACAAATTACAAATCCATCATACTCATTATAATTTTCTTCTATTGTTTTCACCAATAATTTCCAATGATCCGGTGTTACATTTGTGCTATCTAAATTGCAAACTTGAATAGACTCTACTTCACAAATCTTTGCAACTGCAGGTATATAAGTCAAAATATCCTCCGTCGAAAGCCCTGGCGCAAGTCCGTATTCTGTTTGTTTCGAAGCAATCGTCCCCCCAGTTCCTATCATCAATATCTTTTTCATATCGCTCCCTCTCCATGTTTCTCGTATAAATGAGTATACCACAATTTATATCATATAGAAAGGATGACTCTGTGCAATCATCTCTTTGCATAAAATCATCCTTTATCCTTCTATATTTACAATGCTTTTTTAATTGCCGCAAGCAACTCACTATATTCCTCGTATGCCGGAAGTTCCGGATACTCTTTCTTAATAGCATCTGTACTTCTAAAAAGAAAACCAGCCTTACTTGCCTGAATCATCCCCAAATCGTTGTGGCTGTCTCCACTTGCTATCGTATCATACCCGATAGACTGCAGTGCTTTCACTGTTGTAAGCTTTGACTGTTCACATCTCATTTTAAATCCTGTGATTTCTCCAGTTTCTGCAACTTCAAGTGAATTACAGAAAATAGTCGGCCATCCCAGTTTTTCCATAAGTGGACTTGCAAACTGTGTAAATGTATCACTTATAATAATAACCTGTGTGATAGAACGAAGCTCATCCAGGAACTCTTTTGCTCCTGGCATTGGATCAATCTTTGCAATCGTCTCCTGTATTTCTTTTAATCCAAGTCCATGTTCTTTTAATATCTGAATTCTCCAGTTCATGAGCTTATCATAATCAGGTTCATCTCTTGTAGTTCTTTTGAGCTCCGGAATACCACTTTCTTCTGCGAATGCAATCCAGATTTCCGGTACAAGCACTCCTTCGAGATCTAAACATACAATATTCATCTTTCTTCCTCCATAATTTATCAGTTTAATATGATAAAGTATACCACACCTTTTTGGTTATGTCATCTATGATTATGTATATGTGATGATAAAAACAAATATTTTATCTTTCAGCCAGATACTTCTCCGTCAATTTCACTGCATCTTCAATACACTGAGAACAACCGCACAATACCTTTCCAGTATCAACACCCTTCAGTTCACGACAGATGCATGATCCATTTTTCCCAACGAATCGTTCTACCTGTTCTCTTATCTTTTTATATGTAGTCCCCTTCGTTTTAGACCCTTCTTTTGTATTTCCCTTGCTATTATCAAGCCCTATAATCATTGCCATTCCTGAAAGTGCGCCACACATCTCCATGCATCCCATACCAAGACCAAAGCCTTCTGCTATACGAAACATTTCATCTTCATCAATACCAAATTCTTTACAAAAAGAACAAGCTACTGCCTGTGCACAATTACATCCTCTGTTATGCAATTCCAATGCGTGTTCTACTTTTGTACTCATCTTTCTTTTCTCCTCTTCTTATCTTTTTGTTATTATATTTCATATTTTTCTATTCCACAACCATTTTGCTTAGCTTATCCAGATCATTTTTATCCGGATGTGATAATGCCCTGTCAAAATTTTTAATCATCATGTCAAGATTTGGCATGTGATTTGGCTGTTCTTTCATCTTCACATAGCGTTCTCGCACAGATTGCGGCATCTTTCCCTGACACATATATTCACCAATAATTGTGTTGCTTGAATCAATGTTTTCTTTAATCTGTCCAAGCACTTTTTGAAAGTACTCCTGACTGCCACCAAACCCAGCTGTTCCAAACAAGAAAATTTTCTTATTTTTGAGTTTTTTCAACAATTCTAACGTCTCTTTATCCGCATTTCCCTGATTTGTCCAAAATCCTATATATACTTTATCAGACTGTGGTTCTTCTTTGCACACACCAAAATAATCGCATTTTTCTTTTGGAAGTACCTCGTAAATTGTATCCGCAAGTTCCTTTGTATTCCCTGTTGAACTGCTAAATATAATCGAATATCTTTCTGTTTCCATATCTATTACCTTCTTTCTTCATAGCTACATCATCATAGCACATGCAAATTTAGAAGTAAATGTACGCTTAATTCAAATCGAACATCCGTGAGACTTGGCGCGTGATTCTGGTCAGCGAAGCTGACATATTCCTATCAGAATCACTGCGCATCCTCGCGGAGCGTTTATCTCAGTCGAGAAGACTCCCACTGAGACAAATTTGCTATTACTCACCACCTGAAGAGGTGGGAGTCTTCTCGACTGAGATAAAAGCATTCATGCAGATTTAACTAATAAGAAAACGCACAAGATAACAAGTAAGTTATACAAGATCAGAATGGAATGGAAATGAGAGGAAAAAGGAAATGAATCTGTTACAAGTAATTTTACAGTGATCTGTAAGTGCATGCGAAGACTGTTAGACAAAACATAGATGAGGTGATATAATTTTATAGATATTCATCGCTATGAAAATATTTATGATAAGGAAGTGAAATTTTGGAACAAGGGAACTTAACAAAAGGTCCTATTTTAAAAACATTAACTAAGCTTGCCATTCCTATTATGGCATCTTCTTTTTTGGGGACATTATACAATCTTACTGACATGGCATGGATTGGATTGCTCGGCTCTAAGGCCGTTGCTGGTGTCGGTGTCGGTGGTATGTTCACCTGGCTCTCACAGGGATTAGCCTCTATGGCTAGAATGGGTGGGCAGGTACAGGTGGCACAGTGTATCGGTCGGGGGAACCGGAAAAAAGCACATGCTTATGCACAGACAGCAATACAATTATCTACTTTTATGGGGTTATTATATGCTGCTGTTTCTTTATTGTTTACGAATCAGTTAGTAGGATTCTTCCATTTGACCGATCCGGAAGCATGGACTGCTGCCATCTCTTATACTAAAATTGCCTGTGGACTTATTGTTTTTTCATTTTTAACATTAACCATGACAGGAATTTATACTGCACAAGGTGACTCAAAAACACCTTTTTTAGCCAACTTGGTTGGACTTGTACTGAATATGATCTTAGATCCTGTTCTAATTCTCGGACCGGGACCATTTCCTAAATTTGGTGCGGCCGGTGCAGCTATCGCAACAGTTACCGCTCAGTTTGTTGTTATGAGCGTTATGATTTTAGGCGTTATAAAGCAAAAGAAAGACAACGTATTGAAAAAGACTCGGTTAATTGCGAAAATGCATTTTGAACATGTTGCAGGTATATGTAAAATCGGAATTCCAACTGCACTTCAAGGAATGGCTTACTGTGCAATTTCTATGATACTGACCCGTATGGTATCTGCCTTTGGGGCGGAAGCCATTGCTACGCAAAGAGTTGGCGGACAGATTGAATCTGTTTCATGGAATACCGCTGATGGATTTGCTTCTGCTTTGAATGCATTTATCGGGCAAAACTATGGTGCCGGTAAGATGGACAGAGTAAAGAAAGGGTATCGTGCCTCATTATTTACGGTTGGTATCTGGGGCTTATTAATTACAATGTTGTTTGTTTTCGCTCCAAACACAATTGCCTCTCTTTTCTTCCATGAACCAAAAGCCATTGCTACCGCAGTCGGATACCTTGTTATTGTAGGCTTCAGTGAAGCTTTTATGTGTGTCGAGCTTACTACAATCGGTGCATTATCCGGACTTGGAAAAACACACCTTTGCAGTATTATTTCTATTTTATTTACAAGTGCACGTATTCCTCTTGCGATTGTCCTTGGACAGAGCACACTCGGGCTTGACGGAATCTGGTGGGCGATCTCGCTTACATCAATTGCAAAAGGTATTATTTTTGTTTTTACATTCTTCTGGATTACAAAAGAAAAACCTGCCTGAGTACTTTACTCAAGCAGGTTTTCTTTATATTGAGTTGCTGTACTTAGAAAAAGACCGGGCTTCACATTTTCCCCAGTCTTTTAGCTTCTTCAATGATATTTAACAACTTTCGGTTCGCACTGCCAATCTGTACTCCTGCATCAATCACTGTATCGCACATTTGTACTGCCTTAATTGCCTCCTCATACGCCCGTTCGCTTATTTTCTCAAACGGAATTTCTTCGATTACTTGTGTCGCCAATACCTTTGCCACCTGGTAATCCACATCATTTTGATATAAAATTCCAGCTATAAAAGGTATCTGCTTCTTTCGAAGTTTCCGGTAGATTGGTATTCCATTTCCTCCTGAAGATATAACAAAGGTCTTTGGATTTCCTTCTATCTTCGGTAATTCCATGCTTCCAAATAATGGATCAAAATATCCATTTTCTATCTCATATAATTCTCGGATAATCGGCTCTGTAAAAATATCCTCTGGTTGTCCATAATGAGTAATCATCTCACCCTTCACACACATCACTTTATCCGAAACCTTCTGTGCCAGCTCAATTTCATGTAAAGACATAATAACCGTAATATGCTTTTCTCTCACCATACGCTCCAAAATCGAGAGTAGCTCAAGCTTATGTTTCACATCCAAAAAAGAAGTTGGCTCGTCTAAAATCATCACTTCCGGTTCCTGACAAATTGCTCTTGCAAGCAAAATACGTTGTCTTTGTCCGTCACTGATTTCATTAAAATTACAATTTCCTAACTCTAATGCGTGCACCGTCTCCATTGCTTCTTCGACGATTTTCTCATCCTTAGCTGTTAAAATTCCTAACCGCCCGGTATATGGATAACGTCCCATTGCTACTACATCGTGACAAGTCATATACTCCGTTTTGATTCGTTCTGTCAAAACCACCGCCATCTTCGAAGCCATTTCCTTGTAAGATAATTGTAAAAGAGACGTATCATCATAAAACACATTTCCTGCAATCCACTTTAATTGTCTTGTAATGCTCTTTAAAATCGTGGACTTTCCCGAACCATTTGGCCCAATCAATGTTACAATTTCACCTTTGTTAATCCCTATGTTAATATCATGGATCAACGCTTTTCCTTGATAGCCTACCGCCAGATTATCCAGCCGGATATAATGATTTGTCATCTCTTATCTTCCCTTCTCACGCTTCAGCATCATATAAATTACAATCGGAGCTCCTAATATAGACGTTACTGTGCTGATATTTAACTCTGTCGGTGCCAGTACCATTCTCGCAATCAAATCACACAACATGCAAAATACCGCTCCCGCAAAAAATGTTCCGGGAATAATAATGAGTGGTCGTGCTGTCCCAAATGCTTTTCTTGTGAGAAATGGAACCGCAATTCCTACAAATGAGATTGGTCCGGCAAATGCTGTCACACATGCTGACAGGATACTCGACAATAAAATCAATGCCACACGAAAGAGTTTAATGTTTACTCCCATACTCTGTGCATATCCTTCTCCCAACTGGTATGCACCAATTGGCTTTGACAGAAAAAATGTGAAGATTACCGTAATTCCCACAATCACTGCAGCCACCTGAATATTACTCCAGCTGGTTCCCGAAAAGCTTCCTTGTGACCAGCCGTGCAGATTTACGATATCTGAATCATCCGCAAAAGTGACTACAAAATCTGTGATTGCGGAACAGATATATCCTATCATAATTCCTCCGACAAGTAACGAAGCCATATGATGTATTTTTTTTGACATTAGCAAAATAAATCCTGTCGAAATCAATGCCCCGATAAATGCAGCCATTACAAGCGTATAGGAAGAAAATGTACCTATATATTTCAAAAAAACAATCATAGTCAAGGCCACTGCCATCTTTGCACCAGAAGATATTCCTAACACAAAAGGCCCTGCAATTGGATTTGAGAAAAATGTCTGCAGCAAAAATCCCGACAATGACAATGCTCCTCCGAGTAATGCTGCCATCAATATTCTCGGCAATCGGATTTTCCATATGATATTATATTCTACAGCTTCTCCGTCTCTTAAAAATAAAATTTTCAAGATTTTTGCCACCGAAATATGTACGTTTCCTGTATTGATATTTAACACTACAATTATAAAAAATAGAATTGCCATCGTGATAAACACCATCGTATATCTGGAACGTCTTTTTAAATTTTCCATTTGAAAACTATGATTTTCCATATTTTCTCACCAATCTTTTATCTCACCATTACCTTAATTATTCCATTTTCTGTAAAAATGTCATGTCTTGTGGATTTTCTTCTGTCAGCATTAAATGAATATCTCGGATCAATTCACCGACTGTATCCGTTGACTGATAGAGATTTTTTCCTGTATACCAGACATTTCCGTTTTTCACAGCTTTAAATTCTGAAAACAAATTATTTTTTGCTTCTAATTCTTTAATACTGCTTACTTGTCCCACAATTGTTCCATTGTAGATCAGATAATCTGCATCTACTGCTGTTGCATAAAATTCTTCCATTGTCAGTTTTACTGATGGAGCATTATTATCCGGATTCTTTAAATCAGAAAATGCATATCGTCCTCCCGCTATCTCGATCATAGCCGGTATGTAATCATCAGATTTTCGGACTACTACGGTTCCATCTGTATTGATATAAAAATATGTCACCGTCTTTTCTGTATTTTCAAATCCTTCCAAATCTTCGATGATTTTTGCCTGCTCAGAGAAGAAGTTTTCTGCTTCTTTTTCTTTATTAAACAAAGCTCCATACAGTTTTACCCACTCTGTTCTTCCAAGCGGATGGGATTCATAACTTGCATAGTCTATCAGCACCGGAATATCCAGATCTTCTATCATTTCCTGTACTTTTGGTGTGTGCAGTATCATCGTCGACTCAATTGCCAGATCACAATCTCCGTCTACCAAATTTTCATAATCCGGCTCACTGTATTTCCCGGCATATATCATGGTTCCATCCTGCATGGCCTGTCTGGCAGCATCGACATACCAGTCTGATTCGTCCAACCCGGAAAACTTCACGCAATCCACCGCATCTATAGATGCGATCAAGGACATAGAAGCACTGGCTGCCATATAGACATGCTGTAATGGCTGCTGGATTATTTTAATGTCTTCATCCAATCCTTCCGGAGCTTCTTTTCCCTCCGGCACGATTAAATATTTTCCGCTTTCCTGAATGTCGATCAGCTTATATCCATCTTTGTAATAGTATACATCGAATTCTTCTGCATAGGTCAGATCCATTGTTTTTTCATAAGTAAGCCCGGCAATCTCAGGGGCTGAGTCTTGATTCTCTTTCTCCTTCTCCTGCGACGAACCACATCCAGTTAAAGCAAATATGCATATAAGCAGAACTGCAATATATTGATACCATTTTCTTTTCATATCATTCACCTGTCGTTTTGTACACTTCCCGTATCAGAAGAGCCACTATTCCCCGTCCCCAATGGCTTCTTCGCATCCGAATAACACTTTGTATACTTTTATCCATTCTTTTTTCGCAAGCTCCGTCTTTTCATTTGCTGAACAGTCTACGATAAATGGAATTCCAAGCATTGCAAATTTTTCTGTATATTCGTTAAAACGTTCTGTCTGTTCTTTTACTGTAAGCGTATCTTTGTTTGTATCGCTCTCTTTTTGAGGAAGGATTGATGCCGGGAAGATTGCAAGGTCTACTTTTTGTTTTACTAAGGTTTTATATTTTGGAGCATCATAGCTTCCTCCATATACAACCTCTGCTGATTTACCATCTTTTCCTTTACTCATTCTGTCTGCGATTTCAGAAATTGTACAGTCTTTTTTCTTAGAACCAACTGCAGCTACCAAATCCAGCAAATCTAATTGCTCCATCGTTTTCAAAATTTCTTCTGATGCTACATAAGCTCTGTCTGCCGGGATATTTATAAGTATCATGTCCTGGTCAAGTCCGACCGGGATGTTTACATTTTCCGGAACAAGTAAATACTTTACAATATTTGCCTGATAAAGCTTTGCTGTTGCATCTTCAGATGTTTTTTTATCTTTTTCTTTTTCAGACTCTCTGGCAGTATTTTTTGTCATATCTACTTCTAAGAGAACGATTCCTTTTTCATAATGATAAATCTTGAAACATTCTGCATGTTCTACTTTTGTTTCTGACTGATATTCCAGCCCCATGATTTCCGGAGCTTCTTCATCGAGTGTCTTACTATCATTATTGCCGCTTCCTATTGCTTTACTTTCATTTGCATTACTTCCGTTAGCGGCTGCCAGATATACATAAATGTGATATTCAATCTCATGTGCCACTGACATCTTATCCGTCATTGCTATAATGCGGTTATTCTGATTTAATGCCACCGGAATTACTGCTGTCGCAGTTCCTGAACCCTTTGTCGTATAATATGTATTTCCGTTTGCTTTTACATATTGATAATGGTCACTGCTAAATACCAATGTTGCAAATGCCTGTCCGTTTTGAATTGTAATCTCATTACATGTAATCTGCACTTTTCCGGTTCCGCCTGACCACTTAAAGCCATCCGGAGTATATGTTCCATCTGCCAAGGCTGTTGTACTTTCTACTTTTGAGGTAGAACCACTTGTATTAGAATCGTATTTTGAGCCAGTATCAGTATCTGTACCTGTATTTCCATTACTTCCGGTTCCTGGTGTTGGCGCTTCCGGAATCGTTGGCACGGTAGGAACAGTTGGTGTTGTTGGCTCCGTCGGTGTTATCGGAGTTGTCGGCTGTGAAGGCTGCGGTGGATTTGGCAAAATTCCGCCGTCACCATTTCCTCCATCTTCCAGTTTCTGTAAAGAATCTGACTGGAATACCAATGTTCTATCATACCATTTTTTATTCTTTATAGAATAAGCTGCAACCGGAATTTCTGTATCCAGTCCGCCTATCTGGATTGTATACATGTATCCGCCGTTATCATTTACTACATATGGTGCCCATTGTGATGTTTCTGCCTCTGCTGCCTGCTTTGCAGTACCTGAATACAGATATCCATATCCTTTTCCACTCAACGTTAATTGTGCACTAATTAATCCCTCTTTTACTGTTAATACACAATCTGTCACTTTAAACATAGCACTGCTTGATGTCACCTGCACTTTATATGTTCCATCTTCGAGAACTTTTGTGTCTTCTCCCGGTTCCGGATTTGGTTCTGGTGTAGGCTCCGGATTTGGCTCAGGTGTTGGTTCCGGTTCTGGTACAGGCTCCGGATTTGGAGAAGGTGCAGGCTCCGGTGTTGGAGTTGTTTCTGGTTTTGAAACCGTTTCTTCTGCCCCTGTCAACTCATCGCTCTTAGCTGTGCTCTCATCCTCACCTTTACCTGCATTCTCACCAGCTTCTTTATCTTCCTCGATTTGTCCGGCATCCTCTCTATCTGTTGTGTCAGTCCCGCTGTTCACATTGTCACCACTTTGTTCCGGCTGTGTTTCTACTTCACCCGTACCCGAAATGTTTATCGGCTCCTCGCTTTCTACAATCACATTATTCACACTGTCTTCAGCATAGACCTGCATATAGGTTAATGCCGGGCTTATCATAGATACACTCAATAATAAAGCCAATAATATCGCACTTCGTTTCTTCATATTTTCTCCAATCTAACTAACTATCTTGATTTTTGATTATACTCTCATAATCTTACGGGAATAAGTAGAGTTTAAACATACTTATTTTCAAGAATGCCTCTGCATTCTTACTGAATATATTTTGCTTTTAATTCATTTACTTTATCTGAATAAGCTTTATCCTGTTTCTGTTTCAAAGCTTCTGCTTTAATCTGTTCTTTGACTTCTTCAAAATCTGCTTCCTTGGCATCATTCTTCTGTTCAACCTTGATCAAATGATATCCGAACTGAGTCTGAACCGGTCCTACAACATGTCCAACCTCTGCTGCAAATGCTGCTTCTTCAAACTCTTTCACCATATGTCCTCTGCCAAACTCTCCAAGGTCTCCTCCCTGTGCTCCTGATGGACATGTTGAAAATTCTTTTGCAGCTTCCTCGAACTCTTTCTCTCCACTTGTAATTTTTTCTAAAATGTCATTACATTTTTCTTCTGAATCTGTCAAAATATGTTTTGCACTTACTGTAGCAGGTTTTGCATAACGCTGCTTATTATTCTCAAAGAATTCTTTTGCTTCTTCATCTGAAACTGTTACTGCATCTAATGTATTCTTTAATACAAGCTGTGCTAAAATATCTCTTTTTGCATCTTCTATGATCTTCTGGAATTCTTCTGTCTCCTCTAGTTTTTCGTCAACTCCACACTGTGCAAGTACATTCATCGCGATTAACTGCTCTTTGCAGTGCTCTCTAAACTGTGGGTTTGTCGCATACATCTGCTGTTCTCTGGGCAGTCTCTGGATAAATGCGTTCAACTCCTCTTCTGTAATCTCACGTCCTGCAATAACTGCTAATACATTCTTTTCCATTTTGTATTATTTCTCCTTTTCTTTGCTTGTTCACAATCTATCTCCGTTGTGACTATCTCTCTTATTATAAAAGAAAACAGATTAACTTTCAATCTCAAATGGAAACTGTGCTCATATAAAGAAGAAGCTGCTCACTAATTTCTTAGTTTGCAGCTTCGTTTAACATTCAAACTATTTTATTTTACACTCACTTATAAGATTCTGTATAACTGTAACGGATTCTTCTAATTCTTCTGCTATCTCATCTATTGATTTTCCCTTAGAAAGTTTTCTTTGGATTAATTGTTTTAGCAGTTCAATTCGCCCTTCCTCTCGACCTTCTTCCAGTCCAGCCATTCGACCCTCCTCGATTCCAGCCTCTCGTCCAGCCTCAAATTCAGCCTTCCTTAGCTTTTTCTCTTCTTCATCCTTGTTATATTCGAATATACTCATGCTAATCACCTCAGCTCGATTTTGGATTAGAAATTCCGCTAATATTCCTTCTTTTATACATTCTTCAACGGCACATTCTACTGCTTCTTCCAACGACAGCTCTCCTAAAGAAGTATATTTACGGACTTTCGCTACATACTGAGCATATTCCTTCAATGTTTGACAGTGTTCCATCAGTTCCTGATTATGACCTTCATTAACATTCAGCACAGTTACTCGCAATTCCAGATCTGGGTCATCTGTCTGGCATTCATACGCTGATGAAAGTCTGAATTCACTGACATCTTCAATCTCTTTCGTCCCATTATAGAACACAACAAATTTTGGTGCTGGAATCTTTTGTAGCACTGATGAATACAAAGACTTCTGAACAACCAGTTTCTGATATTCATTGGAGATATAAAACAGGTCTCTTAACGGCATGTTCGGGTTATATGTAGACTGATGCTCATATAGATATAAATTCATATCCAGAATAAATGCCAAGTCATTTTTCATTCCCATATAAATCGAATTTTCCAATGTTACTACCTGTAATGCATCTGCATCGGTATAATTCTTGTGGTTCATTGCGTTGTAAAGCGACAACAGATTTTCCTTGTTTTCAAACAGCATACGGAAAATAGTATCTTTGTACTTTTTTGTTGCTCTTACCGTCCGATTCCGTACAGAATACTTTCTGCTTCTCTGTGCATTCTTTCGTTTTGACATATTCACTTTTCCTCCTTTTTGCAGGAGGTCATCTACTTTTTTCAGCCGCCTCCTGCTTTACATAACTATTGGTATCTAAAGCATAGACTTCTGAAATGAAATTAGAAAATAGATGGTGAATTGTCACCTTAGATTCATAAGAAATATGCTTTGTGTTAGTATAACATATGCTATTCATAAAAAACAACTAAAAAAAGCTGCTCACTAATAAGTGCAAATGGAACGTTACGATAGATTCCCCATGAAAGCGGAGCATTTGCACTAAGCCAGTCATTCTGTGGCATCATACACAGAACAATTCTTAATCCTGTTTTTCTTACTGCATATTTCTGATATAAAATGCAATCTGGTACGGCAATCTCTCATCCGGTGTTTTAAGCTCATTGTTTAAAATTTTCTTGATATTTCCTATACGATACAATACTGTATTCCGATGCGTATACAACTCTGCCGCCACCGCCTGTATACTTCCGTTATGTTTCAGATATGACTGCAAAGTTTCCACATACCCTGCATTATGTTTATAATCATATTCTTCTAACTCTTTCAAACATTCCGTTTCGATTTCATTTAAAATCCCCTTGTCTTTGACCATATAAAGGAGACGATATAACCCGCACTCATCAAATTTTACCAGTTGCTTTTTATGTCTCATTGCCATGTAAGTTGCTGCCTTCGCTCTCTGATAACTTACCGAAAGCTGTGAAATGTCCATGCATTTGCTTCCGATTCCTACGCATAATTCCAACCCTGGCATTCGTTTTTTCCCTCTTTTTAATGCCCCTTCTGCAAGCTGACATAAAAACTCTTCTGTAATTGCATTGGCAACCAGCACAAAATCTGAGTTGTAATAAAAGAAACTGGCATTATGTGTAATATCTTCCAGATACATTTGTATTCTATAGGATAATTTTCTTCGCTCCACTGTATCCATAGCATCTAGTCCTTCACAAGTAAGTAAGAGCACTTGAAAACTTCCATCCACGTCAAAATACTGTAATAACTCTTTTCGATATGCCTCCTGGTTATCCGGAGATTCAATGGCTGCAATCAATGCCGAAGCAATCTGTTCATCTGTACTATCTTGTAAAAACACATGAATACTGAAGTCTTTTATCATATCTGACAAATGTACTTCCCATGGCACCGTTAAGAGTGGAAGATCATTTTCATCACAATACATTTTCAATTCTTCCGGTACCTCATGAATATACTGCCCTACATTAATGATCAGCCCTGATGCATGATGTCTGTTTAACTGTATCGCCAATTGCATCCAATCTTCTTTGTCTGGAAATCCCAGCCCTGTTGTTACTGCAAGCTCCTTTCCCCAGAAATTCTGTATAATCGTTGTATCTTCCAAAAGATGCACCCAGCTAATAGAATTAGCCCAGCCATTTTGCCCTGCCAGAAACTTCATTGCATACCTATTTTCCGCTGTCAGCATCATATCTTCAATTGTAAAACTCATACACCCTCTCCTTTTATAGTTCTCTTTTTCTAATCTTAATATAGCACATTTCTTGTGCTGACAACACATATTTTACCCATCACTTTTAGAATTGTTTCCCATAGTTTTTCTTTATTTTTGTGCTACAATATAAGTAACTAAAAGAAACGGAAATAAATTAAAAGGGGGCACTGTTATGAGATTCGTAACTTATACAAATTCTTTAGATTCACTTTCTCTTCCAGAATGGATGCGAACAGAACGTTATATGTATTGTGACAATTTTGTAAATGATTATATGAAATCTGAGCATTTCGGTCTTCTTTCATTAGTCAAACATCTATTTTGCAAATAGTTTACACTTTCTTTCTAAAAAATAGCTGCTTGGAATTTCCAGGCAGCCCTTTTTATATTCTTTCAATTCTTTTCAAACTCCACGTTTTCCATTTTCATACAATGCATTGATATTTTCACGCAAAACCATATAATATAATTATCAATAGAAAGAGGTATATACGATTATGATACTAATAACTTGCGTAGATAATAATATGGGTATGCTTTTCAATCATAGAAGGCAAAGTCAGGATCGTGTCTTAAAAGAAAGGATCCTTAAATCAGCTTCCGGAAAAATTATCTGGATGAACCACTATTCTGAAAATCAATTTAAAGATTCTGAAAATTATGAGCATTTTCTAAGTAAAGCTGCCTGCAATGATATATGTTTTGTTGAAGACTGTTCTGTTGCTCCGTTTGAGCAAAAAATCGAAAAGATAATCTTATATAAATGGAACCGGGACTATCCTGCTGATTTTTATTTTGATATTCCACTGTCTGAGCATGGGTGGGAACTAATTTCCAGTGAAGATTTCGTCGGTTCCTCACACGATAAAATAACGGAGGAGATTTATGTAAAATGAAAACATTGAAAAAAGTTATCTTTCGTTCCAAAGGATTATTCTCTCTGTTTTTAGTGCTCCTGCTCTCACTTTCTGTTTGTAGCGAGACGTTTGCAGCAAAAGCAGCTTCGACTTCTTTTAATCTGTCAAGCATTCCGTCTTACACGAAAGACCCTTATGTTGTTCTTAACAACAACACCCCTTATTTCACTGAGAGTGAACTAAATGTATCCACTTCTTTTGAAACCTACAGTACTTTAGACAAGCTTGGCCGATGCGGTGTTGCATATGCAAATGTCGGAAAAGATTTAATGCCAACCGAAAAACGAGGGGCTATCGGAAAAATAAAGCCTTCCGGATGGCATACTGTAAAATATGATTTTATTGATGGAAAATATCTCTATAATCGTTGTCATTTAATAGGGTATCAGCTTACTGGCGAGAATGACAATGAACGTAACTTGATTACCGGAACACGATATCTAAACGTACAAGGTATGCTTCCTTTTGAAAATATGACAGCCGATTATATAAAAGAAACCGGCAACCACGTATTATACCGGGTAACACCTGTTTATGATGGCGATAATCTTGTTGCGTCTGGGGTTGTTATGGAAGCAATGTCTGTTGAAGACAACGGGGAGGGTATTCTTTTTTGTATATTTGTATACAATGTTCAACCTGGCGTCTCCATTGATTATGCTACCGGAGAAAGTAAAGCCGACACCTCTTCCGACAGCAGCGCAACAACCAAAAATTCATCTTCTTCCACTACCTACGTGCTAAACACAAACAATCACAAATTCCACTATCCAACTTGTGGAAGCGTAAAACAGATGAAGAAAAAAAATCGCAAAAAATACACCGGGAAAAGAGCTGATGTCATTAAAATGGGGTATGAGCCATGCAAAAAATGTAATCCGTAATGTAAATTTCCGGAACTAAAAAACGAACTATGTCATCCATTCAATGATATAGTTCGTTTAAAAAAATATATGAAGTCATTATTTAATAATTAAATTCAGTACACCTGTTGACTGTAAGAATAAAATCAACATAATGACTGGCATAATATAGCGTATCATTGCATTATAAAGCTTTTTGCGTTTAAATTTGCTTCCATTTAATTCCATCTCTTCTGCAATCCATGATGGTTTCATGATCCATCCGATCAGAATTGCCGACAACAATGAAATAAACGGCATCAAGAAACTGTTACTGATATAGTCCATAATATCCAAAAGCTGTCCTGTGCTTCCGTTTGGCAATGCCACTTCTACATAGAATATGCTATATCCCAATGCTATAACTGCTGTTGCTGTCAAATAGATAACAGACAAAACTCCTGTTGTCTTTTTTCTTTCCGTATGGAAAAGCTCCATGCAGTTTGCTGTAATAGACTCTAATACTGAGATACAAGAAGTCAATGCTGCAAATCCCGCCAGTACAAAGAATAAGATTCCGATAAATCTTCCGATTTTTCCCATGCTAAAGAATACATTTGGCAAAGACACGAACATAAGTCCAGGTCCTGCTGACATTCCATCAAGTCCTGAGAAAACGAATACAGCCGGAATGATCATAACACCTGCTAAAAATGCTACTCCTGTATCCATTAATTCAATCTGGGATACTGCCTTGTTCAGATCAACATCTTTCTTTACATAAGAACCATATGTGATCATAATACCCATTGATACACTCAAAGAGAAAAATAACTGACTCATCGCATCCAGCGTAATCTGAAGAAAACGTCCTACTGTAACGCCTGTCAGATCTGGTTTCAGATAAATCATCATTCCCTGTAAACCTGTACGGACAGTTCCGTCATCCAAAGTTGTTTTGAGTGTCAGTGAGAAGATTGCGATCACAATTACCATCACCAAAAGTATTGGCATGATAAATTTAGATACACGTTCAATTCCCTTTTCAACACCATTATAAACGATCAGTGCTGTTAACAGCATAAATACCAAACTGAACCACACAGAAGATGGTGAGGAAATAAATCCAGTAAAACACCCATCAGCCACGGCTTCTTTACCTGAACTAAACAGATAGATTGTAATATACTTCAGAATCCATCCCCCAATAACTGCGTAATATGTCATAATCAGCACCGGCACCAAAAATGTCAATATCCCTAAAAATTTCCACTTTGAACACATTGACTCATAAGCATAAATTGCACTTTTTCCAGTCTTACGTCCGATGGCGATATCTGTTGTTAATAATGTAAATCCAAAAGTAACTACCAATACCAAATAAATAATCAGGAAAAGTCCTCCCCCGTCTTTTGCTGCGAGATATGGGAATCTCCAAAGATTTCCAACTCCTACAGCACTTCCAGCAGCGGCAAATACAAAACCGATCTGCCCGCTAAAACCACTTTTCTGTTTCATAAGTTTAGCCTCCATAAAATTTAGTCGAACCTTAACTGATTTATTATATCAATAATCGTGGGATGTATACAATATAGATTTCAAAAATTTAAATTTTTTGCATTTTTGCACTACTTTAAATACATCATTTATCAATCTTTTGTATATACCTTATCATATTTTCTAAGATTTGATAATAGACCTTCCTATGAAAATGTTGTAGAATAACCGTATATTTATTTCAACACGTCAAAACCTATATGAATAAGATTGGAAAGAAGTGATTTCATGAATAACTATACAAAACAAATATTAGAAGAATCTCTCAAGAAATTAATGCTTGAAAAACCACTTGACAAAATCACGATCCGCGATCTAACAGAAGACTGCGGCATCAGCCGTATGACCTTCTATTATCACTTTAAGGACATTTATGATTTGATAGAATGGGCCTGTCTTGCCGATGCAACAAAGGCCTTAGCCGGAAAAAAGACATATGATACCTGGTCGGAAGGATTAGTTCAGATTTTCGAGGTTGTATATGAAAACAAACCCTTTATTCTGAATGCATATCGTTGTATCAGCCGAGACCAGATAGAAAATTTTCTTTTTCATCTCACCTCCGACCTATTAATGGGCGTTGTAGAAGAAAAGGCCGCCGACACTGATATTTCAGAAGAGGACCGCCGTTTTATCGCTGACTTTTATAAATATAGTTTTGTCGGTATTATGCTTGACTGGATCAAACAAGGAATGAAAGATGATTACATGAATCTTGCACATAAGATCAATATTACGATTCACGGAAGCCTTGCAAATTCTATTTTAAATTTTTCTAACGTCACTAAAACAGATCTATAAACAAACTATTTTTTTTACAAAAAGGGTGATTTGATAAGTTTTTTATCATTTTGCCCTTTTTGTAAATTGAAAACAGACAAAAATGCTCATACTATAATCATAACAAATGGATAGCTCACAGAAAGGTGGTTATATTATGGCAAATAAAAAATCTAAACTTGGTATGATCTCAGCAGTTGCAGCAGGAACAGGTACTGCAATTTACCTCGCGCAGAAAGCAAAAAATAAATCTGAAAATGGTGATGCATCTCAATCTATTTCACCTTTGTTTAGTAAAAAGAAAACTGATGACATTTCCATTAAGAATAATTATCGCAATACGGAGCGTGGAAAATATGAGCGAAACAGCAAGGGAATCTACTATTCTAATGGAAACTATGAAGCATTTGCTCATCCTGAAAAACCGGAAGGTGTAGATGACAAACATGCTTATATTGTAGGAAGCGGACTTGCCTCTCTTGCTGCCGCATGCTTCCTTGTACGTGATGCACAAATGCCTGGTTCTCACATCCATATTCTGGAAGCAATGGATATTGCCGGCGGTGCATGTGATGGAATCTACGATTCTTCCCGCGGTTATGTAATGCGTGGAGGACGCGAGATGGAAAATCATTTTGAATGTCTGTGGGATTTGTTCCGCAGTATTCCTTCTATTGAAACACCTGGTGTTTCTGTACTGGATGAATATTACTGGCTCAACAAACATGATCCAAACTACTCACTTTGTCGTGCTACCATCAATCGTGGTAAAGATGCACATACAGACGGTAAATTCAATTTGAGTCAGAAGGGCTGCATGGAGATCATGAAACTCTTTATGACAAAAGACGAGGATTTGTACGATAAGACTATTGAAGATGTATTCGATGATGAAGTATTCGATTCTACATTCTGGTTATACTGGAGAACAATGTTTGCATTTGAAAACTGGCACAGTGCTCTTGAAATGAAACTCTACTTCCAGAGATTTATCCATCACATTGCCGGACTTCCTGATTTCAGTGCATTGAAATTCACAAAATATAATCAATATGAATCTCTGATTCTTCCTATGCAAAAGTATTTGGAGGCTGCTGGGGTTGACTTCCAGTTCAATACAGAGGTTACAAACGTTGTATTTAAATTTGAAGGAGATAAGAAGATTGCTTCTGCTATCGAATGTAAGGTGAATGGAAAAGAAAGCGGCATCGTTCTAACGGAAAATGATCTCGTATTTGTTACGAACGGAAGTTGTACAGAGGGAACCATTTATGGAGATCAGAATCATGCCCCGAACGGAGATGCTGAAGTCCGTACAAGCGGTGTATGGAATCTTTGGAAGAATATTGCCAGACAGGATCCATCCTTTGGACATCCGGAAAAATTCTGTTCTGACATTTCAAAAACGAACTGGGAATCTGCAACTGTTACAACTCTCGATGATAAGATCATCCCATATATCACTGATATTTGCAAACGTGACCCTCGCACAGGAAATGTTGTAACAGGAGGTATCGTAAGTTGTCAGGATTCAAGCTGGCTGCTTAGCTGGACAATTAATCGACAGGGACAGTTTAAAGATCAGGATAAAGACCAGGTATGTGTATGGGTATATGGCTTATTTACAGATGTGCCTGGAGACTATATTAAGAAACCTATGAAAGATTGTACAGGTAAAGAAATCACTGCTGAATGGCTGTATCATCTCGGAGTACCTGAAGACCAGATTATGGATCTTGCAGAAAATAGTGCGATCTGTGTACCGACAATGATGCCTTACATTACTGCTTTCTTTATGCCTCGGACAAAAGGTGACCGCCCGGATGTCATTCCTGACGGATGTGTCAACTTCGCATTCCTCGGACAGTTTGCTGATACTCCTCGTGACACCGTTTTCACAACAGAGTATTCTGTACGTACTGCTATGGAAGCTGTTTATGGACTTCTCAAAGTCGACAGAGGTGTTCCTGAAGTATGGGGAAGTGTTTATGATATCCGTGAACTTCTCGACAGCAGTGTAAAGCTTATGGATGGAAAATCTCCACTGGAAATTCCGCTTCCTGGTCCGCTTAATGCACTCAAAAAACCGCTTCTGAAGCTTGTAAAAGGAAATGTTATTGAAAAGGTACTCAGAGACCATGATATCCTCAAAGACGGAATGTAAAATCGTCCAAAACTTTTTATAATTTAGCTCTCTTTCTCATAATTATAAAAACAGCTCCCCGACACCGGGAAGCTGTTTTTCTTTTTATATTAAATAACCTTATACTCCAGCCATTTCCTGCTATGAAATCTCCATGTAAATATAATTCCACGAACAGTCCAATCCGCAAACATACCGATCCAGACTCCCATCGGTCCAAATCCCATAACTCGGATTAAGAATACACAGAGACAAAATCTGCATGCCCACATCGTAATGCAGGATGTAATCATTGAAAACTTCACGTCTCCTGCTGCACGTAAACCATATGCCGTAATAAATGACAAAACCCAGACAAATGGTTTTACAATTGTGATCCACATCACCATATGGAAGCACATATCTGCACTTACTCTTTCCATTCCACCTAGCATTGTAACCGGTTTCGTCAACGCAAATACTGTCAGACAGCTTACAATAATAATAACTTCCGCGATCACACACAATTTCTTTATATAATAAACCGCTTCGTCTTTTCTTCCTGCACCCATACATTGACCTACGATTGTCATAAGTCCAATACCTACTCCGATTCCTGCAATACCATTGAGGTTTTCTAAAATATTTGTCATAGCCTGTGCTGCGATTGCCGCCGTACCGAGAGTTGATACCGTTGACTGAATTGCCAGTTTTCCTAATTGGAACATACTGTTTTCAACGCCGGATGGAATTCCGATTCCAAGAATCCTTCGTATCATACTCCAGTTTGGACGTATTTTCATATAATCTCTCACTACGATTGGCTGTCTGTCTTTTCTTAACTGAATCAGTACTACAACTGCACAAAAGATACGTGAAACTAACGTAGCAATTGCTGCACCTGCAACACCCATATGAAAGCCCCATATCATAATTGCATTTCCCACAATATTCATTACATTGGAAATCATTGAAATGATCATCGGACCTTTGGTATTATCTTGTGCACGGAAGATGGATGCCGCTGCATCATACGCCGCAATAAATGGAAATGATAATGCTGTGTAGAAGAAATATATTTCCGAAGCTCTCATAACCTCTGCTTCAACTGAACCAAAGATTACTCTTAATAACGGCTTCTGGAAAATAAGACAGATTAAACTGACTACAATTGAAATTACTGTGATGATAAACAAAACCTGACGTGCTGACTCATTTGCCCGTTCTTTATTCTTCTGTCCAATATACTGTGCACATATGATTGCTCCACCTGCCGCCAGAGCAGAAAATGCCTGTATTACCAGAACATTAATTGAATCAACTAACGACACCGCCGATATTGCTGCCGAACCAACATTACTTACCATCATTGTATCTGCAGTTCCCATAACCGAATTCAACAGCTGCTCTAATATTACCGGAACAAGAATCGCTGCGATCATCTGATTTGAAAACATGTGTTGTTGTTTCACTTTATGTTCATCCCCTTTGTTTTTGCTAAATTCGTCTCTGATATTATCTACCTCAAATATAAATATTGCAAGTTTTTATATAAGAACAATTTCTCTTTCGTGTCATATGTATGGCAAAAAACATAGGACGTATGTAACATCTTTACATACGCCCCGCATAATTTAATAAATAGGATTTCTACTTTGTAGCTGCTTTCTTAGCTGCATCTCGTTTTGCAAGTCTTTCTCTTACAGCTTCCATATGTCCCGGCTTATCCAGGTCATAGATTAAAAGTGGAATAATTCCTACGAAGAATACAATTCCTGGAAGAAGGTTAGCTGCAATATTGATACCTGTCTGGATATGTGGTGTCATGTCAACTCCACCGGCATATCCGAATGCTCCCATAACAACCAGGAACAATGAGTTTGCAATAGCTGTTGCGATTTTAATAGCACATCCCTGGAATGAGAATGCCATACCATCGTTACGTGCTTCATATTTATCATCAAAATCATCAATTGCATCAACCATCATACCAGCTCCACATGGACCTGCAACATATCCAAGACCATATACAATCAATACAACGAAGTCAAATACGATATTTTCATAAGGACCTACAAACAGTACGATCAATGAAACACCCTGAATAACCATTGAAAGGATTGCTGTATTACGTTTTCCAAGTTTATCAATTACCTTTGGTGTAAATGGCATAATGATTGTTCCGACGATCATCTGCATCATCATAAAAATTGTAATAAATGCAAAGTTCTGTACACAATACAAATAGAAGTACACTGCTACTGAAATACGTCCTAACATACCAAACATGTTAAAGAAGCTGTATAACATTGCACACATAAGGTTTTTGTTTTTGAATACCATTTTCAGACCATCACTTACTTTACCCTGATCTTCTTTCTTAACAGTAATTCTTTCTTTTGAGAGAATTGCTACTGCCCAGAACATAGGAAGTGCAATAACTGCAAGTAAAATAGCTGTTGAATGATATCCTGCTGCCTGATCTCCTTTACCAAACCAGAGAACGAGTTTTAATACAAACAGGTTCAAGATAATCTGTCCGATTGTCATACCCATCATCTGAGCTGCATTTAATTTGTTGATTTCTTTAGGGTCACGTGTCATAACTGCAGGCAATGCAAGGTATGGTACATTTGTCATTGTGTAAGACATACCTAAGCCGATGTATGTAATGTAAGCATAAATCAATTTACCTGTGCTTCCAAATCCTGGTACTGTAAATGTCAGGATTGTAAAGATTACAAGGAAAATAGCTCCTACAAAAATGTAAGGTCTGAATCTTCCGTGTTTTGTATGAGTACGCTCCATGATTGTTCCCATCATTGGATCATTAATTCCATCCCATACTTTTGCGATCAGCATCAAAAGTGCTACTGCACCAGTTCCAAGTCCAAATACATCTGTATAGAAAATAGAAAGATATGTACTTACCATTGTCCATGAAAGCTGTGATGCAAAGTTACCAAGTCCGTATACAAAATAATGTTTTCCTGTTAACGGTGTCATACCGTATTCATTTAATTTTTTCTCACCCATTTTGATCTCCTACCCTCTGCCGGTTTTATGGCAGCAATCTATGTAGCATTTTTATTACATAGATTCGATTTCTTTATCAAAGTTTTTGTATTTTTCCATCATCTTTGGAAGTGTGTCTTTATTGGCAACCAATTTTGGAACACATACCTCGATCATGTTTTGAATTTCGTTGTAATGCTCGTAAATACCTATTGTTGTATTTCTTGCTCTGTTCTTTTCTTCTTCTGAGAATTCTACATTTACCTTGTCTCCATCTACAGACAATGTTCCCCAGATACCACAGATTGGACATTCTACGTGAGTTGTTCCATTCATGCTAAGCAATGGATTGTGACATACCGGACATACGCCTTCTTCTCCAACCCATGTATCGACCTCTTCATATGGTTTTCCAAGAGATTCTGCTACTGCTTTACCAAGGTCTGCACATTTCTGCATCAGTGCCGGATCAAACAGAGGATGTCCTGTTCTTCCCTGGTCGTAGGCATCTACATGTCCTACACATTTCATGCAGAATGAGAAGCTGAATAAATCTAACATTGGAAGTCCCAATGATACCCAGTTGTGTGTCTGAGCTCCGCCGACTGAAATATATCCAACATATCTGTCTTTGAAATATCTCGGGTCAAGCAGTTCATCTTCTGATTTTCCTTCTGCGATACGTTTCTTGTTTTCTTCGATCAATGCTGCTCTGTCATGGGATGGTCCAAAACGATCTACAAAGTTTTTGAACTGTCCTACAATACCTACTGCATATACAGGAGCTGCAATAATGATTCCGTCTGCTTCCAGACAAGCTTCTTCCAGAATGTGGTAATCATCTTTCATGCAGCAATGAATTTCTGTAGCACCTTTATCTCTGTTTCTACTACAGTAATCACATGCACGGCAATGTCCGATATCTAATGTTACAGTATTGATAAACTGAACATCTGCGCCTGCTGCTTTTGCTGCAAATAAGGCTTCTTTAACCATGACATCACTTCTCTGGTTCTTTCTTCCAAAAGAAATTCCTAATACTTTCATCTTGTTCCTCCATCTCTTAATTGATGAGTTTATTTTAACTTTTTTAAATGTTTCCGACTTTCCCAGAACCATCCTATCTTCGTTCAATATTTTGTCATAATTTTTTCTTCAAAAAGTCAAAAAGCAAAAATCATTCAATCTTTTTTGTTCTTCTGCTTTACACATTATATTGATACTGAATATCAATCAAACGGATTTCCTGCATTTCAAGATCGTTTGTAAGACACAACTCTCCGTTCTCTACTTCTATTGTTTTCATCTCGATACTTGGAATTGCACTACTCTTTAAATACTCTACTTCATCTCGCATAAGCCCCTTTGAATAATCCAGATTTTTCCAAAGGTCCTGCACACTTCCGCTTGCTCTGTTTACCCGATATGTTTTAACAAGATATTTTCCATTTTGTATATTTTGAATTGTAAAATTCAATTTAATCGGTTCAATATCTTCAACATACTGCTCAATATCTTCCAGTTGTATCTCATCTTCATCTGTAAAGACATATCTGGACGACAGACTTTTGTAGTTATGACATGCGATTACAAAATGATTACGTCCATTTGTCGTCACGATTGCATTTTCATATTTCCCCAACACTTTAGAGCACAGTCGGTTAATAAACTGAAATGCATAAAATGACGGCTTACAGATACCATCTCTCGATATCAGCCCTGAATCTCCATTCAAAACAGTATCTGTGTCATAATAATCTGAATAAAGATCCAATGCATGCCAATACGCCATAATATCGACCTGACCATTCATATCAATACAATTTTTTAAAATGTATGCACCCTGTTCACAACTGTCATTCAATATATTTCGGTTGGAAATTGTAAAATTCCACTCATCTATGTGAAGTTCTGGAATTTCAAATTTTGCTTCTTGCATAATTAATTTCATAATCTGTATCTGGTTAAAAATGTACTCGGAATCAATGGACTTCTTTCCAATTCTTTCTCCTTCTTCTATCAACGCAATATATTGGAATGAACAGAAAGACAAAAAATCCGGATGAATCTCTCGCTCTCTCCATATTTCGAAAATATTTTTGCAAGCCATGCTTTCATATCCCAATATAAATCCGGCCCCTCCCACAGAAATTTCTTCCGAATATCTTTTCATTGTCTGATATAAAAGATCAAACCGCTGATAATACTCTCCATCCGGCTCAAAGCTATGTAATAACGGGTCGTTCCAATATTCAAAATACCAGGTCTCCAGCTCATCCACGCCATATCGATTGACCAGATGCACACATAATTCCTGGATAATTTCAGAAAACGTAGCAAAATCAAAAACACTTGTTTTTGTTTCTTCTATATTAATACTTCTTTCCGGAGTATACATAAACAGACTTGGCTTACTCCCCAACTCCAAGTATGGTTTTAAATGATGATCCAGGAGGAAATCTAACACCTGATCCAGCTTTCGAAAATTATATCCGTCTTTCTCACTGAAACAATGCTCCTTCGATAAAATATTCCAGATTCTTGCATATTTCATTCCTGTCTGTTTTTGCAACTTTTCCACCTGATTCTGTGCCTCTGACTGCAATAATATATATCCGTCTCCGATGCTGATTGCCTTGCTAAAATCAGTATATGTTCCTTTGATTTTTTTTGCGTCTGTTACATATTCCTTTTCCTTTGTCGATTGTGGACATTCCTTTTTCTCACGAAATTTCAAGTATTCTAAAATCCGGTTTTCTTCTTCCTCCTGCAATTTGATTTCCTTTTGCTGCATCACATTTTCTTCCTGCATCTTTTTTCGATATTCACTTGGCGAATCTTTATAGACATCACGAAATGTCTTTGTAAAAGATGCTGATGTCGGAAATCCATTATCGTAAGCGATATGTGTTAAGTTTTTATCTGAATACATCAGTTCATCTACTGCGTGAAACAAACGGACATTATTCAGATATTCCATAAATGTCATTCCTAAATTCTTTTTTATATATTTAGATAAATATGCATTTGATAAATACAATTTGTCCGCTAAGTCATTTAAACTAATCTGACTTTGATAATTTGCCTGTACATAATTTTGAATCTGTCGAATTCTCATACGATCTTGTGAATCCTCTATATTCAATCTTACATCATCTGCTTTTACAAGGAAGTTACTGGTCAGTACATATAATGTTTCAAAATATAGTGCATTCAGATATAATGCACTCTTATCATCTTTCTCGAAATACCGCGTCAAAATGCGGTCCAACAATCTTTGAAGATTGCTGTAAGCATGATTTCGATCTGCCACTGTATTACACCAGAAAAGTAGCTGCATAGATCCCATATATTCTGCCAGCAAATGAAAATCTATCTCAAACCTTGCCCCCAAAAGTTCTTCATTTCCAATTACTGTATGTCGTTTATTCGCGTTAATAAGAACAATGTCTCCGCTTTGCATTTTATATGTTTTGTCATCAATCTTGATATCCAGATTTCCACGAAGTACATAAAACATTTCCGGATTCTGATGATAATGTGTTGCTGTTTCTGCATTTGCAATAAAATGAAACTGCATTAATTTTCTTGTCGTATCCATCCTTCATCCCTCCCAGTGATTCTATGTATCATTATATTGTTTTATTCTTTTATCCTCTATGCAAGATTTTGTTCAAAACTCCTATATAAACATCCTATTTCAAATCTTCTTTGTTATATTAGAACAATTTTTATACGTTGTTTTTTGTCCTTAGTTATTACGAAGAACAAAAATGAACTTATTCTAATTAACAAAAAATGAGACCGGATATATTTTTTATCCGACCTCATTTTTTTATGTTGAATCAAGTAATTGAAGGTTGTCTTTATTCTCTTTATCTCTTTCTGAATTTACCAACTTTTGTTAATCTGTTTGGAAGTTTTGGTAATTTACCGGTTGTCTGTACAATTGCATCCTCATCACAGACTTCCATACATTTACCACATTTTGTACAATCGAAATCATCGATCATATGAATATATTTTGCTTTTCCTTCGATACAATCTTTTGGACATACATCCATACATTCTCCACAACCATTACAAAGAGATGGATCAATATAAATGTTAACAAAAGAAGTACAAGCTCCTGCAGGACAGTTTTTCTTTTTAATATGTTCTTCATATTCTTTTGTGAACAACTCAGTTGCACTTAAGGCAGCTTTGGCTGATACCTGTCCCATAGAACATGGTGTAGAGTAGCACATTGCTTCACCGATTTCTTTTGTCAAATCGATAAACTCAGCTTTTCCTCTTCCTTCTGTGATTTCTTTCTGCATGTGGTCTAACTGAATCAGTCCTTCACGGCAGAATACACATTTTCCACAACTTGTTTTTCTAGAAGCAAGAAGTTCTTTCTGACATTCCTGTACAATACAATTTTTGCTTGTGAGCACTCGAACTACACCATTTGTAATTCCGGCTTCACCTACTGTCATATCAGCAGCTTCCGGAGCATGATACTCGTATCCGAAATACAATGCTTTCACATCGTCTGTATCTATCAATTCTGCAATTTTCTTATCTGCTGCAACTTTCTGAAGAAGCGCACCATCTACAGATACATATACACCATCTTCATAGCATCCGTCAAATAAATCCGCAAGATTCTTCACTGTTACAATGTGAAGCAGTGCACTTCCTTTTGCTGCACGTACATTTACGATGCCACTTACAAGCTCTACTCCATATTTCTCTGCTGTTTCTTTCAGACTCTCAAGAAGTTCTGTTTCTTCTTCCGGAATCTGCAAAGATTTTTTCTCTGTTTCCAATGCATAAGCAGCAATGGAAATACCTTCCATTACCTGCTCTGGATATTCTTTTAATACTGCCAGTAATGCATGGTCTGTATCTGCATTATTTAATGCAGCAATAACACCAAGTTCTTTCTGTTCTTCTGCACTCTCTGCTTTCGCTGCCATCAGGCGGTCGAACAGTGGCTGTGCACATAAACCATACTCAGAAAGATTTGCTTCCTGGATTTTATTCAGGACATCCTGACTGCTTCCATTTTTTGCGTTTTCCAATGCACTCATCTTATTCAGCCTCCTTATTTTCTACGAAATCGCCCCAAAGACTTGGTCTTGAGATCTCCAGACGTAAGTCACACTGAAGACATCTTCCTGCTTCTGCACAAATATCTGCATCACAGATTCCATGGTCGAACAAATTGAAGTTATCACTTCTGCTCTCTGCCGGATCAACCTGTGTATGTTTTCTTTCTTCATATCCAAATCCCGGACACTGTCCGATATAAGCTTCTTTTTTCTGCTCAGGAGCAAGCACTTCGGAAATGTCTCCATCTCCGCCGAGATATTTATCAATCTGAGAAGCTGCTTCTCTTCCTGATTCGATTGCCATGATAACAGATTTTGTACCATAAATAACATCTCCTGCTGCGAAGATTCCTTCTACAGAAGTTGTTTTATCATGTTCAATATCTTTTACTGCGATACTGTTTGCTCTTCCAAGCTCCAGACCTGCTTCCTCTGTAATATCAGGTCTCTGACCTACTGCAAAGATAACGGTATCTGCATCGATATGATGTTCTGAACCTTCTTCTTTTTCAATGATCGCACGACGATTTTCATCAAAAGTAAAGGATTTTACATTCATGAAATCGACACCTGTTACATGATCTGTTCCTGTGATTCTTTCAAAAGTCTGTGCAGGATGTACGAAGATTCCTTCTTCTTTTGCCTGTTCGATTTCTTCATCATCGGCTGTCATAACTTCTCTTGCTTCCAGACATGCCAGATGAATTTCCTCTGCTCCAAGACGTTTTGCAGATCTTGCACAGTCAAATGCAACATTTCCACCACCGAGAACGATGACGCGTTTGCCCATACCTGTTTCCTGTCCCATACTGCAGTTACGTAAGAAATCTGCATTTAAAATTACTCCGTCAAGGTCGCTTCCTTCCATTGGGAGACGAACGCCTTTATGTCCACCGATTGTCATCAATACTGCATCATATTCATTCAGCAGATCTACCGGCTTCTCAACCTTTGCATTTACTTCAATCTTAACGCCCTGCTCTTCAATTACTTTAGCTTCTTCTGCAATGATTTCTCTTGGAAGACGATATGCAGGAATTCCATAAGCCATCATACCACCAACTGTTGGAAGAGCTTCTTTCAATGTTACGTCATGTCCCTGTTTTCTCAGATAATATGCTGCTGTCAGACCTGCCGGACCTGCTCCTACAACACATACTTTCTTGCCTGTATCTGCAAGCTGTTTTCCTTTGCCTTTCCAGTAAGCGCCTGTATCATGCTCTGCTGCATAACGTTTGATGTCACGGATAGCCATTGGATCACTGACTTCTTTTCTCTTACACTGTAATTCACATACGTGGCTACAGATATATCCCAATGCTTTAGGGAATGGAACTTTCTCACGAATAACGGCTGCTGCCTCATCATATTCTCCGTTTTTCACATGTCTGATGTAACGAGGGATATCTGTATGTGCAGGACATGCATGACGGCATGGTACTACCGCATCCTCTTTCTTCACCTCAGAATTCATCAGTTTGTCACGGATTGTACCTGTTGGACAGACTTCTACACAAGCCTGACAGAAACGGCAATCTGCATCTTTCAACAACTTGTTATGTACCGTTCCTACATATGTTTCCATATCTTTTTTCTGATACTGAAGTACTTTTACTCCACGCAGTTCGTTACATGCACGCACACAACGTCCGCAAAGTACACAACGATTCATATCGTGAATAATCAGTGGATTTTCTTCATTCTGTTTGAAACCTTTTGTACGCAATTTCAAACGGCCTGTCTTTGGTCCGATATACTGAATCAGCATCTGTAATTCACAGTTACCATATTTCGGACATGTTGTACAGTCTTCCGGATGTCCTGCAAGGAGCAATTCCAGAGCCAGCATACGGAGCTGTTCCAGTTTCTCACTCTTTGTTGTGATGTTCATTCCGTCTTTTGCTTTCAACGTACAAGAAGTGGTTACTCCTTCCTGTCCTTCTACTTCTACTACACACATACGACATGAACCAAGTGGGCTCAAATCTTTGTGATGACACAGATGTGGGATATAAATGCCTGCATCCAGTGCACAATCCAGAACATTTTTACCTTCTGGGACTTCAATTTTTTTCCCATCAATTGTAATGACTGCCATAATTTCCTCCTTTATTTTCATAACCTTATTATCGTATTGAAATTGTCAAATTCTAATTGAATCCTATAAATTCTTTCCTGTTTTTATTAAAATAATAATCTTACACAACCATACATTCCGGCATCATTTCCAAGTGTTGCAAGTGAAATGTCTGTTGCACGGCATGCATGGAATGCTTTTTCTTCAAATTTCTTCTTGATTCCTTTAATCAGAATATCCCCGGCTTTGGATACTCCGCCACCGATAACAAATATCTCAGGATCTGCCACTGCTGCGACATTTGCCAGAGCTGTTCCAAGCATTGTGCAAAGTCCGTCAACAAGTTCAAGCGCTACTTCATCCCCTTCTTTTGCAGCATCAAAAATATCTTTTGCTGTCAAAGTTTCAAATGTTGTCAGCTTTGTATCTCTTATTTCTTTTGCAAGCTGTTTCTTTGCCATACGAACGATTCCTGTTGCTGATGCATACTGCTCCAGACATCCTTTATTACCGCATCCGCAAGTATCTGTCTCATCATCATTCATATGAATATGTCCGAGTTCTCCACCTGCTCCGTGAGAACCTGCGATAATCTTACCATCTACGATAATGCCGCCACCGACACCTGTTCCAAGTGTTACCATAATGACATTCTGATGGCCTTTTCCACCGCCCTGCCACATCTCACCGAGGGCTGCTACATTGGCATCATTTCCTGCTTTTACAAGAAGTCCTGTCTTCTCATTCAAAGCCTTTTCCACATTGATGACATCCCAACCGAGGTTCACACATTTGTGAACTGTTCCTTCACTGTCAACCGGTCCCGGAACTCCAAGTCCGATTCCCTGAACATCCTCTTTTGCAATTTCCTTTTCTTCCATCTTAGCTAACACAGCTGCTGCAACATCATCCAGAATTGCTGCACCGTGATTTTCTGTATTTGTTTTAATTTCCCATTTTTCTAAAATTGTTCCGTTCATATCAAAAAGACCAATCTTACATGTTGTTCCTCCGATATCAACACCAAATCCATATTTTTTCATCTTTACTTATTCTCCTTTTTTTTTCATCATAACCACTGTTGCGATTACTCCGAAAATCAGCATTCCGAAAAATGCAATCACAAACTGATTGTTTGCTGTATTTTCACCCAACGTGATTTTTGCGGCATTTCCCATAAAAATCGGTGCTATCAATCCGCCGATTCCTCCAATAATTGAAAATACTCCGCTTGCCTTTGCTACCGCTTCCTGCTCAACAGAAATTGAAAGCAGATAAGATCCGGTTGCCATAAAACAACTTAATGACACTCCGCAAAGAGCACTTACAATCAATACTCCCACCATTCCATGTACTGTCAGTACCAGTCCATATCCGACTGCTGCAGTCAGAATTGAAAATGGTAATGTGAAATTTTTCAACTTTGCAGATATTTTTGAGAAAAACATTCCTGTTACCAGCGCAAATGCCGCATTTACTGATGTCACCATACCTGCCAGTCCTGGATTGCTAGAAATATTCTCCGCTATGTAAATTCCGATGTTCGTGCTATATGCATTGATAAACAATGTATGAGCGAAAGATGCAAAAGAAATCAAATACACCATCTTGTTTAATTTCATATTCGATGCCTTTTCTGATTTTGTTGGCGGAGTCTCTACCAAAAGTGTCTGTACGGCAACCATTGCAATAAATGGAATCAAATACACAAGATAGTAATTTCGATAACTCAATCCAGCCAACGTACCTCCCAGCATGCTTCCTGCCATTGTTCCGATTCCCATACCTACAACATGAAGTCCCATATACCCTGCACGCTCTTCTTCCGGAATCAGTTCTGCTGCAATTGCTGTATTCATCGGGCCTGTAATACCAAATCCAAATCCAATCAATACTCTTGACAGAACAAGAATCCAAAAGTTATCTGAAAAGAATGGTAGCATACCACAAATTCCAATCTCGCAAAGGCCAAGCAATACAATCTTCTTTTTACTGATCTTTGTTGTCAGCCAACCGATCATCAATGAACCAACCATAATAAGCAAATATTGTATCGTCTGTAAAAGCTGTATCGCACTGGTTCCATATTGCTGATATTTTTCATTTATGATTCCAAGTACCGGAGAAATTCCTACAATATTCAGTCCGAAAGCAAATGCTGTAAAAAAGATACTTACTGCTACTTTTTTCTTATTTACTTGCATGGCTGTAATACATCCCAATGCTCAGCAAGTTTTCCGTCTTCCAGACGGTAGATATCTACAACACGGCACTTTGTATTTCCTTGCGGATCTACATTTTTCAGATAAACCGCAACCATATCTTTTTCTGCAATCATCATCTGGATATCCAGATGAAATGTCGGATCTACGACAAACTTCTCTGCAAATCCTTTTTTGATTCCCTCTCTTCCCTGCTCAACGCCTGGGTTGTGCTGGATATAATCTTCTCTGATGTATTTATCTGCCGCTTCGATAATGTGATCATTGAAAAATTCCTGATAAAAGTTCTGAATTACTTCTTTATTTTTCTGTTCCATGATTCTATCCCTACACTTTCTAATTTCTTATTTTATAATCTTAAAGTAATCTGGTTTTCTTTCAATTGGTCCCGGGAATCCGTCTGCCGGATACCCAAGGATACAAGAACCGACTCCGATGTACTCTCCCTCATATCCTGCTTCTTTTAACAGTTCCTTTCCAAGATCTGTCTCAAATGTCTCACGAATACGGTTAATCCACCTGGAGCCGAGTCCAAGTGCATATGCCGCATTAAACATATTTCCAAGACAAAGGCTTCCATCTTCTACCGGATTACCGACACCTTTTTCTGCCAGTACAAGAATGATGGTTGGTGCTCCGTAAAATACATCGAATCCTTCCGGTGCTCCTGCAATCTCTGCATTTAATTTACAAAGCTTCTTGATCTATTCTTTATTCTGTACAGCAATAAAAATCGGAGACTGTTTATTTCCACCAGAAGGAGCATTCATTCCTGCCTTCAATACAGTCATCAGTTCTTCATCGGTAATCTGGTCCGGTTTATAATTTTTCACGCTTCTACGATTCAGAATATCTGTTACTGTTTCTTTCATTTAAATTCCTCCAGTATTATCCTTTTATCCCAGATGAGCAGAAGCTATCTTACCTGCTTCTGCTCATCTTCTATTCTGTCATTATATTTTGCTATAAATCACTGCAAACTTTAAATTAGTCTTCATCCTCAACATATTCAGCAGCGCTCATACCAGCGATACGTCCTGTGTTAACAGCAAATCCCATAGAGTTACCTGGGAGTAAGAACATATAACTGTCATCATAAATATTACAAGCATCTGCTCCTGCTGCGTACAGTCCCGGAACCGGCTCGAATTCTTTATCACAAGCTTCGCAGTTTTCGTTGATACGGATTCCACCAACTGTTCCATATCCGCCCGGACGAATTCTTGCACCATAGAATGGAGCCTTTGTGATTGGTCTTAAGTATCTCTTATCTTTGAAGAATTCTTCATCTACGCTGTCGCAGAAATCATTGTATTCTTCTACTGTATCTACAAGATTATCTACATCGATTCCTGCTTTTTCTGCAAGTTCTTCGATTGTATCAGCGATGAACAGACCTTCATTTCCGTTCTCTTTTGCCATCTTAATTGCTTCTGCAAAATCAGATACATCTGGATCCGGACGAACCATAGATACGTTATCTACACCATTTCTCATGTAGTATTTTGCGATTGAAGAATCCACGATACTGATACATACTCTGCCTTTCTGATGTGAGCACACATTTGAAAGGAATGTTGTGTTCTGCATATGGTCTTCGTTCATAACACGTTTACCCTGTAAGTTTACAAGTAAGTTTGGCTGTCCCATGATGTTTCCAACGCTTCCCGGAAGATCATCTACACCCTCGATTGCAGCTGCCTGCTCAATTCTTACCGGAAGGTGATCAGCCCCTGCTTCCCATGCCATGCGAAGTCCGTCTCCCATCATTCCAGGAATAGCAAAGTTGAACATATCTACACCATGTTTGTAACCTGTCTCTTTTTCAATAAATTCTTTGTTGCATCCTGCTCCACCTGTACAAATAATTGCGGCTTTACAAGCAACTTCAATTTCTTTACCATCTTTATCTGTTGCAAGAACACCTGCAACTTTTCCGTCTTTCATAATAATCTTTTTAGCAGGTGTCTCAAGAAGTACCTTTACTCCTAATTCCTGAGCTCTTGCATACAAAGCTTTGTTCATGAATGATGCGGCTCTAGGTCCGATTCCCTGATCTGTTTTAACGATATGCCATGTTGGCTCTGATTTTGGGAAGTAACGATAAGCACCTTCGAATTCAACACCCATATCTTCCAGCCATTCAATTGTCTCTGCTGACTGTTCGAAGTAACGTTTTACAAGTCTTGCATCTACATTGTAATGAGTATATTCCATAAACATGTTAAATGCTTTTTCTACTGTTACATCTTCCATCTGCTGTTTCTGATATTTTGTTCCGATACCAAGTGGTCCCATTCCCATGTTAGCTGCTCCACCAACTGCTGCTGCTTTCTCAAGAACGATAACTTCAGCTCCGTCTTCTGCTGCCTGAACAGCTGCTGATAATCCTGATGGACCTCCTGCAATTACTACTACTTGTGTTTCATAATCTGCCATGTCTTTTTCCTCACTTTTATGATTTATTTCTCTTTGATTTATTTTTATTTTAGTTTGTTTTCGTATCATCATATACTGCTTTTTATACCAAAAAACATTATTTTTTTGTCTTTACTTCTGTCAAAAAAATTACAGAGAGCAAAAAAGAAGATACTTTTTTTGCTCTCTGTATAGTATTATGCTTCAAATGCGATTGCTTTTCCTGTTTTTGCTGACTCACGTACTGCATCCATCACGCACAGCACACGTCTAACCTGTTCTGGTTTTATAATAACTTCTTCCTCTTTATTAAATGCTTTCACAAAATGTTCAAAGTAATTTCTGTGATTTACATCAACCTCCGGCAATGCTTCTTCTTGAAGCAGTCCAGGTGCTGCCGGGCCAAAGCTTCTTGTAGGACCGGCTGCTGTCATTGTAATTTTACCAGGTACATTTTCAAGCAAGTGTGCAGTACGGACAATCTTACCTTCTCCATTAAATCCATCGATGATAGCAGATCCTTTATTACCACCGATAAACCATGCACGCTTTGGTGTCAGATAATATGTTCCCAGTTCAATCTCTGCTGTTACACCATTTTTGAATTTCATAATGATATTAAAGTAATCATCTACATTTTCATTGATAACATTTCTTACATCTGCATAAAGGGATACGATTTCAGATTTTACCATATCAAGCATCTGGTCAATCAAATGAACACCCCAATCATAAAGCATTCCTCCACCCATCTCTGGGTATACATGCCAGTCATGCATATTTCCATTAAAACCATAAAGCTGAGATTTAATCACATACATATCTCCTACCATGTTTTTGTCATATACTTCTTTCATGATACGATAATCTTTATCCCATCTTCTCTGCTGATGAACAGTGAATAATACACCGTTGTCTTTGCATGCAGCTACCATTTCATCAAAAAGTGCAACACTCATTGCTGCCGGTTTCTCACAGATTACATTTTTCTTAGCCGCCGCAGCTTTTTTCACCATTTCTGGATGGCTTGGGTTTGGAGTAGATACCATAACTGTATTAATATCTGCTTTTTCAAGCATTTCTTCAATACTGTTATATGTTTCAACGCCTTCTGGTGCATCCTTCAGCTGTTCTGGGTTTGTATCTGCTACTGCTACAAGTTTAATCTCACTATCATCAAATGTACTCATCATATCAGCATCGCAATGTCCCATAAATCCAAATCCAACAATACCTAATTTAACTGTTTCCATCATTTATCCCTCCGATTTTTATCTTTTCATTATCAATATCCTTAACGACCAAGATTCAGACAAGGTTTTTCCCTCCTCTGAATCTTAAATCTAGCCTTTTTTATCCTTCAATTGCTCTTCTCATAGCTTCCTGATGACGACGTACCTGTTCGATACTATCAACACCAACATCTCTCAAATGCTCTCCACCTTCGTACTCTGAACTTAAATATCCTTTATATCCAGCTTTCTTAAATGCCTCGATTACTTCAGGAATTGCAACTGCTGTTTCCACATAATCTTCGTGAACATTATAGAATTTTGCATGTGTATGATAAATGTAATCAATATTATCGATAATATCCTGTGGCTCAGACCAAGAATATGTAAACGATGCATTTCCATACCAGCGGTCTGCATCATTTCCACCAGCTGCTTCGATAGCATCCATCATTTCTTTCATTCCGTTTGCCATACGATATTCCATATTTGCTTTTCCAAGGTTCAGATCATATTTAATCTTTGTAAATCCTTTTGCAACACGCTGTGCATAAGCATCATCCACAATCTTAATGCATTCTTCTGATGCACCCATTCTTCTTGCTTTATCTCTTACAACATCTGGGATGTTCTTGCAGAAGATTCCCATATCAGGCATAAATCCGAAGAATTTTGTTCCTGTACGCTTAATCATTTCCATATATCCGTCAGCCCATCCTGAGTTCAAAGAAAATGGTGCATGTACTTCAAGACAGATTTTTACATTTTTTTCTTCTGCATACTCTAAGCTTCCTTCGATAACATCCATCGGTGTAGAAACCAATGTACGAAGTGTAGGAAATCCCATCATAGAAGCGAGACGGATATCTCTCTTCATCATATTAATCTGCTCTCCAAGACTTAATGTACGATTGTCATAAATTTTGTTTTCCAAAAATGCATCATAGCATGATGGCTCAAGACCATATTTTTTAAGCCAGCCAAACCACTGTGCTCTGAATTCTTCTGTTTCAATCGGCAATGGGAATCTGCGGATCATCTGTTCAGCAAGAAGCTCTACACCTGTTGCTCCTGTTTTTGCTGTTTCTCTAAGGCACCCCTCAAGATCCAATTTTCCATCATAATATTCATCCTGATAACTATACAGGGAAACACTTCTTTTAATATCATAACTCATCTTCAAGTTCCTCCTACTCAATCACGAAATCTGCGTCACAATCTGCTTCAATCTGAAATGGCATATATGACGGTGCAATAATCTGTCTTGCATGAATGTGATGATTTCCTTTTGCAAGTCCACCTTCTTTAATCACAGATACTGTTGCATAGTCGCCAAATTCCCAACGATAATCTGAATCTACAACTGTACGCATTTCTTCCAATGTAAATGTTTCTCCGTTTACTGTGAAACGAATGTCTTCTCTTTTAACATCCTCTCCGTCTACATTGATCTGGATATCACGAACGATTGACAATGTAATTCCACGATAATACTGTGCTTTGAACTGGAACTGGTAACCTGTTACCTTTCCGTTTTCTTCTATATTTTTAAATCCAGCCGGATTATAAATCTGTCTGCCAGCCATTTTTAACTCCTCGCTTTCCTAACTTATAGCTGAGATGCCAATATCTCTTGAAAGATACCGGTATTCTCAATATTCATCTTAGTCAAAGAATACTTCTTTTCCTGTTTCTGCTGATTTGTAAATTCCTTCGAGAATCTGTGTTACAACAAATGCCTGCTCTGGTTTTACAAGCGGATCTGTATCATTGATGATTGCATTGAGCCACTGCTCCTGCTCACGAACTGCCTCTGCTGCTGCTCCGCCTTCAAAGAAATCAACAACCCCTGCAGGTGAGATTGTTTTTTCCATTAACTGATTATGCTCTACTGTGTTGTAGATCAGTTCATCCTGTGGGTAGCTTCCGCCGTGATGGATTTCAGCACCTGCTTTTGTTCCACAAAGTGTTGTAGAAGCTTCCATAGATTTCAGTATATTCAGTGCCCAAGATGCTTCCAGATAAATTGTTGCACCATTTTTCATTTTCACAAGACCGAATGCAGAGTCTTCTACTTCAAATGTCTTAGGATCCCATGGTCCGAATACATTTCCTTCAGGACCATCTTCCTGACGTCCAAGCTTGTAGAATACCTGTCCTGATACTGATTCTGGCTCATAGTTATTCATCATCCACAGTGTGATATCAAGTGCATGTGTTCCGATATCGATTAAAGGACCGCCGCCTTGAAGGGCTTTATTAGGGAATACGCCCCAAGTAGGAACAGCTCTTCTTCTAAGTGCATGTGCTTTTGCAAAATAGATTTCTCCAAGTTCTCCGGCCTCGCAAGATGCATGCAATGTCTGAGTGTCATCACGCAGACGGTTCTGATAACCGATTGTGAATTTCTTTCCTGATTTTTTCCATGCATCAATCATTTTACGTGCATCTTCTGTATTATGAGCCATTGGCTTCTCACACATTACATGTTTTCCAGCTTCAAAAGCAGCTACTGTAATCGGACAGTGAGCCACATTTGGTGTACATACATGTACAACATCAAATTCAACACTTGTATCTGCAAGCATCTCTTTATAGTCTGTGTAAACTTTAGCACCTTCTACACCATATTCTTTTGCGGCTTTTTCTGCACGCTCAGGAATTATGTCACAAAAAGCTACCATATCAGCTTTGTCTGCATTTGCCTTGATAGATGGCATATGTTTCTGATTTGCGATTCCTCCACAACCTACGATTGCAATTCTTAATTTTCCCATTTTGTTTCTCCTTTTATTTAAATTTTAATTAGATGACAAACTGTTTTAAATATCTCTGACTCAAAATCAAGGACTGTTCTACTTTTTCTTTGCTTCCTTCGAAAGCTTTATCTTCTACTTCAATACATGTATATCCGTCATATCCGATATCTGTAAGTGCTGATACATATTTATCCCATCTCACATCTCCCAGTCCCGGAAGCTTTGGTGACATAAAATCAAGTGGATATGCCATAATTCCGCAATCATTCAGACGGTCATTGTAAAGTTTGATATCTTTGTAATGAACGTGGAAGATTTTATCTTTGAATTCATAAATTGGTTTAATGTAATCGATCATCTGCCATACAAAATGTGATGGATCGTAATTGATTCCCAGATTATCGCTATCAAGAATCTCAAATACTTTTCTCCATATAGCAGGTGTTGTCATCAAATTCTGTCCGCCAGGCCACTGGTCTGGTCCAAATAACATCGGGCAGTTCTCGATTGCTATTTTTACATTTTCTTCCTCTGCAAGTTTGATGATTGGTGGCCAAACCTCTTTTACAAGCTCCAGATTTTCTTCGATATTCTTTGTCTGGTCTCTTCCGATAAATGTTGTAACCATACCAATACCAAGCTTATGGCTTGCACGGATTACATTTTTCAAATGCTCTACTACAGAAGTTCTCTTTTCCAAATCTCCATCCATTGTGTTTGGATAAAATGCAAGCGAAGAAATTTCTACGTTTTTCTCTTTACTGTAGTCAAGAATATGTTTTGCATATTCATCGTCTGCAAGAACTTTATCTACATCTATGTGACTTACTCCTGCGTATCTTCTCTCTGCTTTTCCTTGTGGCCAGCAGGCAACTTCTACACATTCAAACCCATGTTCTGATGCAAAGTCCATCATTTCTTCATAACTCCAGGTATCAAGAATTGCACTTACAAATCCTAATTTCATGCTGTTTCTCTCCTTTTCATTTTTCTCTCTTAACTTGATTCCATTATATAAAATGTATTTCCGGCACGCTTTCACAAAATTAACCTAATTTCATACAGTATTTGGACTCTTTTTTTTGCATAAAAAAAAGAGGACAAAAAAAGATATATCTTTTTTGTCCTCTTAATATAAATGTCTAACATCTTATTTAATTGCTTTTGTTTTCCATTTTCCTCTCTTATAGAATAAGATTGTAATCAGTGCTCCGATTATCCACGAAATAACCAGTGACAGGTAGATATATTCGCGTTTTCCCTGTGGGAATGCAGCACTCCTGGAAACATATACAAGGATATAGGCAAGTGGTACACGAATCGCTATCGTCTGTACAATAGAAATCCACATCGGTGTCATCGTATCTCCGGCGCCTCTCATGATACCGGATAATACTTGAATCACTGACATAACCAGATATCCTACAGCGAGAATCTGCATCAAATAATAACTCAAATCCACCAATTCTGATGTCGTCGTAAAGATTCCCATCAATGATTTACCGAAAAGCAAAATCAATCCGGTAACCACTGCCGATGTTCCAACTCCGATAAACATTCCCTGTTTCGCACCTTTGGCTACACGGTCATATTTATTTGCCCCGACATTCTGTCCGACATATGTCGTCATTGCACTACCGAACGACATATTCGGAAGCATTGCAAATCCATCTACACGCATCGTAATGACATTTGCTGCGATAAACTGTTCTCCAAAACTGTTTGTCAATGACTGTACAATCAGCATCGCCATAGAAATCATTGCCTGTGTCACTCCGGAAGGTACTCCAAGTCGGATGATATTCCCTGCATGATGCTTATTTAAACGAATATATTTCCATTTTAAATCGAATAATTCCGTAAGTTTCGAAAGTCTTCTCACACACAGAAGTGCTGAGATTCCCTGTGCAAGTGCCGTAGCAAGTGCAACTCCGCTTACTCCCATATTGAATTTAATCACAAACAATAAATCCAATACAATGTTCAATGCACTCGCAACCAGCAAATATAAAAGTGCTGACATGGAATCTCCAAGTCCGCGAAGTACACCACTCAAAATATTGTAAAATGCAAGTCCGGCAGCTCCTAAAAATAAAATTCTCAGATATGAAGTACACCAGTCCAGAATGCTCTCCGGTGTATTCGATAATTCCAGAAGCGGTCTTGCCGCCATTGTTGCTATCACCATAATAATTAAGGATGCAATTGCAGTTAATACAATACATGTTCCAATCGTACCGGATAACGCCTCTCTGTTTTTCGCACCGAGATACTGCGATACCATAATACTTGCTCCCACTGAAATCCCGACAAACAATACAATCAAAAGATTCAGAATCGGTCCGGCACTTCCAACTGCCGCCAGCGCATTATCTCCCACATATCTTCCTACCACAATACTATCCACCGTATTGTAGAGCTGCTGTGCGATATTTCCAATTTACATCGGAATCGTAAATATCAGGATATCCTCCCATGGTCTCCCCACCGTCATATCCACCGGTGCGAATAATCTTTTAAACTTATTCAATGTTCTTTCCTCTCATTCTCCATATACTTTTCCAATATTTGATATCGTCTACCTCTCACTGCATCCGATACATACTTTGTTTAATATTGATAATGTATATCCAATACTTTAATCTCATGTGCTTTCAGCTTTGTGTCGATACGCAGGACATGATCATCCACTGTAATCCTTCGCATATCTACTTTCGGATTGGCACTTCGTCTCATATACTCGACCTCTCCTTTGGAAAGATTACTGATGTAATCCATATCTTTCCAGATATTCTGAATACTTCCATTATCCTCATTTACATAGAAGACGCGCATTACATAATCCCCGTTTTCTACATTATTAATCTGGAATTTTAAATGAATGGAATCCGTATCTTCATATAAACTGTCGATATCATCCACCTGGATATCTTTCTCATCCTTCATTGTATATCGATAGTTGAATTTCTTACAGTTATGACACGCAATCGTATAAATGCCTCTTCCATCTGTTGTAAGCAGTGCATTGTCTGTCTTTCCCAACATTCCGTTTTTCAGGAACTTCAGGAAATGAAACGCATAAAAAGATGGTTTCTTAATACCGTCTCTTGTCAAAAGTCCATTATCGCCATACAGAACTGCTCCCGAATCGTAATATTCGGTATGTAAATCTGAACCATGCCAATATCCCATCATATCCGCTTCTCCGATGGATTCGATACAGGTTTTCACAATATATGCCCCCTGTGCACAACTGTCATTGATGCAGTTTCGATTGGATATCGTAAAGTTCCACTCTGTAATATGTAATTCATCCGGCACAAAATCTTCTGCTTTCAAAACATCTTTGAATAATTCCAGTTGATTTTTCACAAAGCTGTTATCAAGCGAACGCTTTCCAAAATAAACCCCGTCCTGCTGCAATAATAAATAAGAATACGAATAAACACTAATAAAGTCCGGTCTGACATTTCTCGTCTTCCAATTTTGAATCAAAGTACTGTATTGATATCTGTCGTATCCAAGTGCAAATCCTGATCCTCCTACTTTGATTTTCGGAGATATCTTCTTTAATGCATGATATCCAATCTCAAAACAGTCAAAATACCATCCTTTCGCATCCAACATGTTGAGACGGTCGTCTTTCCAAAGTTCAAAATACCAGTTTTCGATTTCATTTACCCCATATCGGTTTGCAATATGCGATGAAAATGCTTCCATGACTTCAACATAACTTTCTCTGTCATGAAATATGATTTCGTTATATCGCTCTCCTACACAAGAATTAATTGTATAATTTACATCTGTCGGTTTGAATGCCAGTTCTATATATGGTTTTAAATTATGTTCTACCAAGAAATCTAATCCGCGGTCTATTCTGCTGAAATTATATTTGTTATCTCCGGAAATATTTTCATAATACATATCCTGCATAAATATATTATAAATCCGGACATAGGAAAATCCAATTTCTTTCTGCATCATCAAAAGCTGACTTTGCACATCATAATTTAACAGAGAATCAATATTTCCCATATTAATAATCTTATCCCACGGCTTTTTCCATTCAGTTGTATTCTTTGCATCCACAACAAACAGATTCATATTTCTTGTTGCCGTGTCATCTTCCACCAGAGTCTTACCTTCCAGATATTCTTTTACTCTCTGGTCCAATTCATGCTTAGACTCCTCATTTTCACTTTGCTGCTCTTCTTTATGTACCGTGGAACGATAGGCCGAAGGCGTCATATTATAAATTTCCTTGAACGCCTTGTTAAATGCTGCTGTTGTCGGGAAACCATTATCCAGGGCAATACGGGTAATCTTTTTCTCGCTGTACACCAGCTCATCCACCGCATGGAACAAACGCACATTGTTTACATATTCCAGAAAGCTTAATCCGAAATGTTTTTTTATATACTTAGACAAGTACGCATTCGACAAGTACAATTTCTTTGCCAGATCATTCAAACTCAACTGTTTCTGATAATTTGCCTGTACATAATTTTGAATTTCAAAAATTCTGGAATTGTCTGGGGTAAAATTTTCCTTCATTCGTGCATCATCGGCTTTGATCATAAAATATGCTACCAATAGATAAATCGCTTCATAATAGATACTGTTCAGATAGATTGCGCCTTCTTTTTCTTTGTCATAGAAACGATTCAGCATTCGATCCAACACTTTCTTTAACTGCTCATAAGACTCACTTTTATCTGCCGTTGTATTACACCAAAATAATAACTGATTCGTCCCCATATATTCTACCAACATAGAAAAATTGATTCGAAATGAAGCAATCAGAACTTCTTTTTTGGTTGAACACAGGGAATGTCTCTTATTTGCATTCACCAATAAAAAATCTCCCTTGTCCAAATTATAAGTCTCGGATTCTATCTGAATCTCCACCCCACCTTCCAAAACATATACAATCTCCAGATTTTGATGAAAATGTGTGCTCTGTACTTCCCTTGTATCAAATTCGAAGTCCATAATTGTTCGCATGTTATCCATTCACGTATTCCCTCTCTTTTGTGGTTTGTACTTCTTCATTACCAGCTGTTTTGCTTTTGCCTTCGACAAGCAACAATCATACGCTCCATTAAAGTCACTATTTACAATTTTAATAGTTGAACATATTTTCGTCAAGTTTGTAACCTGCAAAAAATTGTTACTACCCACAAGATATCATCAAACAATTCTATTTTTCAGACATACAAATTGCCCCACAGAGCACTGCGAATCGCAACACCCTGCGGGGAATCATCCACTATATGTATCTCCATACAGTTTACATTTTATAACTTTCTATGTTCTTACGCGTTGATCATCTCATCGAATTTTTTAACACGTTCCATTTTCTTTTCAAGCAACTCTTTGTTTGCCATAATCTTTGGTCCGCAGATTGCTCCGAATCCTTGAATTTCTGTTGTATGCTCTCTTAATCCTGCAAATGTTCCTCTTGCTCTTGCCTGCTGTGCTTCAGAGAATTCAACGTTTAATTTATCTCCATCAATAGAAATTTTTCCTTCGATACCACAGATTGGACATTCTACTGTTGTTGTTCCGTTTACTGTCAACAGATTCTGATGACATACAGGACATGTTCCAGTTCCTTTCGGTCCATAGAATTCAACATCTTTATCATCCATATCTACGGCTGCTGCTGTACGTTTTCCGATTTCATGCATATGTCCGATCATTTCTTCATTCAGGTATGGATTACCGATTGTTCCCATGCTGTTTGCATTGTAGTTTGCAACAACCTTCATCATTGCAGGGAATCCAAATAAGTGCAGTGTTGCTGTTCCCATTGATACCCAGTTCTCTGTGCTTGCTCCACCTACTGAGATATAAGAAACTGTACGACGTCTTAATCTCTCGATTGGATAATCATCTGCATTACCAGGTGCTTCGCCATTTCTTCTCTTATCCAATACCCAGTTGATTGCAGATACATCGTGACGGCATGAGAAACGGTCAACGAAATCTTTGAACTGTCCTACCGGCTGCAATACGTATACAGGTGCTCCAAGAATGATTGCATCTGCTTCACGAACTGCATTTTCTACCATCTGAAAATCATCTTTGATGATACAATCATTGTCTTTTCCTTTTTCTAAAGCTGTTGAACAGGCTCCGCATCCGATACAACGACCGATGTTCAGTCTCTGTGTATTGATGAAATTAATCTCAGCATCTGGGTATGCTTCTTTCGCTCCGTAAAGAGCTTCTTTTACGAGAATGTCTGTGTTTGCATTCTTTTTACCAAATGATAATCCTAATACTTTCATAATTATTTCCTTTCTTTTTCGCTGGGATTCGCTAATTCGTTATGATTTATTTCGACCCGATTTATTTTACATCTTCATTATACAAATTGAGTTTCATCTATACTTCATCACAGATTGCTTCTTTTCGGGGCATAAAATGACCTAACATCCTTCCTTATTATTTTTCCAAAGAATGTCAGGTCACTAATTTATATTCAATTTTGACCTTTTGTTATATCATTAAAATGAAAAGTTTCATTCCACCTGCCAAAATCATCACTAAAATTGGACTAATGCGAGTTTTTCTCAACAAGACCAAAGATATCAGAAAAATAATCACCATACTCCAATCTGTATTTTGTAGAGATATTTTTGAAGCTGTGCCCCAAAATGCCGTGATTAAAATGGTTACTCCGGCAGATGCGATCATTGCAATCACGGCTGGGTGTAATGACTGAAGCACCTCCTGTACTACTTGATTGTTTTGATTTTTCAAATATACATATGCGATACTCATCACAATACTACAAGACGGAAGAATACATCCCGCTGTTGCAATCAGTGCCCCCATAATTCCTGCGATTTTATTTCCGACAAAGGTTGCTGAATTTACTGCAATCGGTCCAGGCGTCATCTGTGAAATTGAAATTAAATCTGTAAATTCAACCATATTAAGCCAGCCATGTTTCGTCACTATCTGCTCCTGTATCAACGGCATTGCCGCATATCCGCCGCCAAAACTGAATAGGCCTACTTGCAGGAAACTGAAAAACAGTTGTAAATAAATCATATTTTCTGCCTCCGTTCTATACAAGTTTGGATGATTCCTATCACAATACAAATCAGAATCACCATATAAACCGGCACACCAAAGAAACAAGTAGCTGCAAAAGCTGCTATCATAATAAAATTTTGCGATATCTTTTTTTCCTTTACAACACTACTCGCCATTCCATATACCACATCGGCAATGATTGCCCCCACTGCTGCCTGCATACCCGTAAGTATCTGGCTGACAACCGCATTATTATGAAACTGTTCATAAAATACTGCAATTATACTAATAATTACAAGTGGTGGAAGTATTGTCGCTATAACTGCTGTGATTGCACCTATTATACCGGCAAGTTTATATCCTACAACAATTGCTCCGTTTACTGCAATCGCCCCCGGTGCAGACTGTGCAATTGCAACCAGATCCAGCATTTCATTTTCATCGATCCAATGACATTCGTCCACGAATTTTTTCTTCATCAAAGTGACGATGACATACCCGCCGCCGAAAGTAAAAGCGCTTAAGTAAAACGTCGATATAAATAACTTAATTAAGATTTCTTTTTTACTTTTCATCTGTTTCATCCTGCCTTTAGCTATTTGTCTCCAGCCTCAAGTTTATCATGCTTATCATACGTTGGCAACTTTCTTAAGGAACCATTACAGGGCAAACGCATAAAAAATAATTACTATTATAATCATCACTTTTCAGTTATAA
>OFCV01000050.1_pt1 | contig 49826 bp, 35 predicted proteins | sample 1520931 | NCBI WGS metagenome assembly OFCV01 (sample SAMEA2699033, study PRJEB24076) | metagenome | biome: Human gut stool | place: Spain | collected 2012-10-21
TAAAATTTATATATATAAATATTTTACATATATCAGGAGGTGATTTCATGTATTTTCCGGTATCAGCATTACTGATTGAATACATAATCCTGACAGTGGTAGAAAGCAAGGATTCTTATGGATATGAGATTAGCCAGACGGTAAAGAAAGCGGCTGACATCAAAGAATCTACGCTGTATCCAATATTAAAGAAACTTCAGAAAGCAGGATATCTGACAACGTATTCGCAGGAGTATCAGGGAAGAAAGAGAAAATACTACTCGATTACAGAGGAAGGAAAGGCGCAGATTACATATCTGAGCAATGAATGGAAAGTCTATAAAGATACAGTAGATGGAATTATCGAAGGGAGGATAAGAGGATGAGCAAGGAAGAATATTTGAATCAATTACATAAATATCTTCGGAAACTTCCGAGACAGGATTATGAAGATGCGATGGAATATTTTACAGAGTATTTTCAGGAAACAGATGAGGAAGGCGCAGTAGAATTGATGAAGGAGCTGGGGACGCCGAAGGAGGCTGCCCGAGAACTGATGGCAAATCTTTTGGATAAAAAGATTGAAGAACATCAAAATTATGAGACAGACGGACAGACTAGAGCAGAAAAGAAAGGTTCCGGAAAGCATGTGATATGGATCGCATTGCTAGTGTTATTTGCAGCACCGGTGGGAGCTCCGCTTCTGGTAGCACTTGCGGCAGTTGTATTATCATTAGTTGTGTGTATGCTTGCAATATTATTATGTGTAGTTTTGCTTGCGGCGTGTCTGGTAATTATTGGAGGTAAGATTATTGCCCGTGGTATACTGGCAGTTCCAATTTCTATGAGTGGCTTTGCAATGCTTACAGGAAGTGGACTGCTGGCCATGGGAGTAGGTATTCTCGGGGTCTTGTTATGTATATATCTGTGTAAATGGAGCAGTATGCTGATTGCAAAACTGGTACGCAGAATTACAAACAGAAAGAGAGGTTAGAGCGATGAAAAGTTGGGTAAAAGCATGGCTTGGAGCAGGAGTTGGATGTCTTGCATGTGGTGTGGTTTTGACCGGAATCGGAGTTGCAAGCGGTGGAAACAAATATGTAAAAGCAGCTGATCTGAACAAGATGGATGGAGCTGCAAAAAAAGAAGACAACGAGGCTCTTCTTTCAAAGACAAAGATTGATAACTTTGATTCGGTAGACATTTCTATGACGGATATGAATCTGCAGGTGATTTGTTCAGATGATCAGTCTTGTTATATTTCTTATCAGGCATCTAATCAGAAGGAAGAACCAATCAGTTATCAGGTAGAGGATAATAAATTGGCGATTCAGGAAAATAGAAATGCTGGTAAGTCATATTATCATGTTGATATTGGGTTTTTGTCGGAATTTTTCAATAGAGAGGCACTTACTACAGATGAAAATGTGGTAACACTTTACGTACCGGAAGGTCAGAAGTGGAAGACGGCTGCTATTAAGATGGATATGGGAAATATACTGCTGAATGATTGTGAAATCGAAAATGGAACCATTCAGACAGATTCAGGAGATATGTTCTTTAAGAATTGTGATTTTGAAAATCTGAAAGTAGATACAGATATGGGTGATCTTTATTTTATAGGAAAAGAAGATGTGATGCGTACATGGAACATTCAAGTGGATACGGATATGGGAAATGTCAAAGTGGATGATGTACTTAACGGAAAGATGATGGAAGATGAGGATGACTACAATCTTTCTTATACACAGAAAGGAAAGGGCGGCAAGCTGGTAATTCAGACAGATAGTGGAGATGTCAGCCTGAAGTGCAGATAACAGATACATTTTTATAGATAGAAAATATGGATTCATCTGTTGTTGCAGCACTGTTGATTAAAGCAATCGGCCAGCAGCTGGTATGTGTTCATGTTAATCACGGATTGCTTCGTAAAGGGGAACCGGAGCAGGTAATCGAAGTATTCCGCAATCAGATGAATGCCAATCTCGTTTACGTGGATGCAACAGATCGTTTCCTTGATAAGTTGGCAGGCGTTGAGGATCCAGAAGAGAAGAGAAAAATTATTGGGGGAGAATTCATTGAAGTATTTGCTGAAGAAGCAAGAAAGCTTGATTGAATTGAGTTCTTAGCACAGGGTACAATCTGGCCGGATATTCTTGAATCAGAAGATGGAATTAAGGCACATCATAACGCAGGCGGACTTCCGGAGGATATGAATTTTGAACTTGTAGAGCCGGTTGGAATTCTTTTCAAAGATGAGGTTCGTGCAGTATGTTCAATCGACGTTATGACAGCAACTGTGGCTAAGGACTTTTTGCTTTACAATGATGTTGGTTTGTGTATAATTATGGATAAAGTGAAATAACATAATTTTTTTATTGAGTAAATGTGAATTGGAGAGGTGATTCTGTTGCAGATTAAACTGATAAAAGGAAGTTACGAATATAAGGAGCAAATTATTGAGATGCTCAAAGAATGGAAAGAATATAACGATACTCATGAAGTGAATTGTTCACCAGGGGCTATCTTCAAAAACAACTACGATGATTTTGATTATTATTTGAGGAATTTGGAAACCAGCGAGCCTAAAAGTGGATTGGTTCCTGACTCGACATTTTTCTGTTTAGATGAGGAACGAAATATAATTGTTGGTGCGGTAAATATTAGGCATTACTTAAATGAATATCTTTTGGCACACGGAGGTCATATTGGCGACGGAATCAGACCATCTGAACGAAGAAAAGGATATGCTACTCAAATGGTTGGGCTTGCCTTAGAAGAATGCAAAAGGAGTGGAATCAAAAAAGTTTTGATGGTGTGTGATAAAGATAATATTGGTTCTGCAAAATCTATTATAAAAAACGGTGGAATATTGGAAAATGAACAAAAAGAGGAAGGTAAAGTAGAACAAAGATATTGGATTGATTTAGAGTAAGATGATAAATACTAGGAGGTGGAAAAATGAGTATCCTTAAAAATGAAATTCCGATATTGGAGTTTGATGCGGAACAAAATGCGGTTATCGACTCCACACATGAAAATTTAGATATTGAACTTCCGCCAAAATGTGTTTTTGCCTTTCTAGGAGAGTATATTGAAGAATATGCCAGTAAGAATGATGTACGACAGGTAGCACATTTTATTAGTGCAACGAAGTATTATCCGATTTACATAGCTGAATATAAGGGAAAAGAGGTCACACTTTGTCAAGCACCTGTAGGTGCCGCTTCTGCGACACAAATTTTGGATTGGCTGATTGGGTATGGTGTGCGAGAAATAATTTCTGCCGGATCTTGCGGATGTCTTGAAACATTTCCTGAAGGGACATTTCTTGTACCATACAAGGCTCTGCGTGATGAAGGAACATCTTATCACTATGCTCCACCTTCACGTTTTATGGCAATTAATGAAAGAGCAAGAAAAGCTATTGAAGAAACTATACTAGAACATGGTATGAAATATCAAGAAGTTATTACTTGGTCAACGGATGGGTTCTATCGTGAAACCAAAGAAAAAGTAATATATCGCAAAAGCGAAGGGTGTTCTGTTGTAGAAATGGAATGTTCAGCACTTGCAGCTTGTTCGGCTTTTCGTGGCGTAAATTGGGGAATGATACTTTATACTGCAGATAGCCTTGAAAATATTAATAAATATGACGAGCGAAATTTTGGTGGAAACGCATATGAATATGCACTTACACTTTGCCTTGATGCGGTAGTGAAGATGTAGAGAGTTGTAATTTTTGCTTTGTCGAGATACCAAATATAATAAAAAATAGTAATCTACAGTAGTTCAACCATATTGTGTTGATTTTCTAAACAAAATTGATTAGTAACTGTAGAATTCGAATAATATATAACAACTACAAAATGCCGAAAGTCTATATTCCATAAGGACTTTCGGCATTTATTGTTATCTTAATAAAAAAATTTGTTTGCTTAATGGAGAGAGTGAGTTAAAATAATATTATTATAAAAATGAGAATGTAAAAAACAAATTATAAAAAAGGAGATTCTTAACATGGTAAAAATTATTTCTGACAGCACATGCGACCTCTCTCCAGAGTTGATTGCAAAATATGATATTGACATTTTGCCACTTCATATTCTTCTCGGGGAAGATGAATATGAAGATGGAAAGAATATTACACCGGAGCAGATTTATAGCTGGTCTGATGAAAATAAAACAACACCAAAAACGTCAGCTCCGGCATTGACAGATGCAATTGAGCTTTTTAAACCATATATAGATGAAGGTCGCGAAATTGTATGTTTTTCTATTTCAAGCAGTATGTCTACATCAGGGAATGTTATGCGTATTGCTGCAGAGGAGCTGGAGGCGGAAGAACGTATTACAGTAATTGATTCAGCAAATCTTTCTACAGGAATTGGGCTTCTTGTAATAGAGGCAGCTATTATGGCACAGAATAATCACACAGTAGAAGAAATTGTTTCAGCAATAGAAGCGTTAAAACCGAATGTCAGAGCAAGCTTTGTTGTAGATACGCTCACTTATTTATATCGTGGCGGTCGCTGCAATGCGGTTTCAGCTATGGCAGGGGGCGTTTTAAAACTGCATCCTAAAATCGTAGTAGAGAATGGTGCAATGAATGCTTCAAAAAAATATCGTGGAAAAATCAATTCTGCAATTATGACGTATGTCAAGGATATGGAGGATGCTTTGAAAGCGGCAAGACCGAACAGAGTTTTTATTACGCACTCTGGTTGTGATCGCACGATAGTAGAGGAAGTACATTCTTATTTGGAAAATTTGGGTGTTTTCTCTGAAATATTAGAAACAAGGGCTGGCGGTGTCATTTCCAGCCATTGTGGTCCGGGAACATTGGGTGTTCTGTTTATCCAAAGTATGTAATAAAAAGCTAAGAAGGGAATGACATAGAATGAAGCTTGCAAATATTACCTTGGCACCCACGATTCGAAAATATAATAAGGAAAATTTAGTACATGATGTAATTACAGGTCTGATCATTATGGCGGTGTCAATCCCGATTTCTATGGGATATGCACAAATAGCAGGTCTTCCGGCAGTATATGGATTATATGGTTCGGTATTTCCAATCCTTTTATTTGCATTATTTTCGACATCACCACAATTTGTATTTGGTGTGGATGCAGCACCGGCAGCCCTGGTTGGTTCAGCATTATTAGGAATGAACATAGAAGGCGGTTCAAAAGAAGCTCTCGCAGTTGTTCCGGTGCTGACATTTTTCGTAGCTGTGTGGCTTTTTGCATTTTATTTAATGCATGCAGGAAAGCTTGTCAATTATATATCAGAGCCGGTGATGGGTGGATTTATCACTGGTATTTGTACAACGATTATTTTGATGCAGGTGCCAAAGCTTATGGGCGGAAGTGCAGGAACCGGCGAATTCTTGGAACTGGCGGAACATATTATCAAAGCTGTCCGACAAATCAATATGCCGTCGCTTGTACTTGGGAGTGTCTCTCTTGTGATTTTACTTGTAGCGAAAAAGCTTGTACCGAAGTTCCCGATGGCGGTAGTGTTAATGGTATTAGGTGCAGTTCTTACAAACATGCTTCCAATGACAGCGTGGGGAATTAAAACCTTGGATGCGGTTGAACCGGGACTGCCAAAGTGGAATATTCCGGACTTTACAGTTGTTCCGATTCGTGAAGTAATTACGATTAGTTTATCGGTTGCGGTTGTCATTATGGCAGAAACATTGCTTGCAGAAAATAATTTCGCACAGAAAAACCGATATCGGATTAATGACAATCAGGAGATTTTAGCATTAGCAGCGGGAAATATGGCGGCAGCCTTTACCGGATGTTGTCCAATCAATGGTTCTGTTTCAAGAACTGCGATGGGGGAACAATACCAGGGGAAAACGCAGGTAATGAGTATTGTTGCAGGTTTGTCTATGCTGATTTTGCTGCTTTGCGGAACTGGATTTATTGGGTATCTTCCGATTCCGGTGCTTACAGCCATCGTGATTTCAGCACTGCTAGGTGCGACAGAATTTCATCTTGCGGCGAAGCTGTGGAAAGTCAGCCGGACAGAATTTTTTATTTTCGCAGGTGCATTTGTAGGAGTACTTTTTCTTGGGACGATCAATGGTGTATTGATTGGAATTATTTTATCATTTTCAGAAATGATAATCCGATCATCTAAGCCTGCGAGAGGATTTCTCGGGATTCAGCCGGGGCACAGACATTTCCGGGATTTAAATGAAAGTAGTCAGATTCATGCAATAAAAGATGTTTTAATCTATCGTTTTAGCAGCAATCTTTTTTTCGCAAATGTGCAGGTATTACAGCAGGATATAGAGGATGCACTGGAACAAAAGAAAGATACGAAGGCAGTAATTTTAGATGCAAGCGGTATCGGAAGTATGGATATCACAGCAGCGGAAAGGCTTGGAAATCTTTACGTATCTCTGAAAGCACAGGGGGTTCGTTTTTATATAACGGAGCACATTGCGGGATTGAATGAGCAGATGAGAAAACTGGGGTTAGGATATCTTATCAGAGAAGGTTGTGTGCGAAGAACAACACATATCGCATTAAAAGATATGGGAATTAACAGGCCATATCCTTTAGAGGATGGGGTGGATAATGAAGAGCGCAGCGCTTCAAGAAAGCGTGTAGACAATCGTGTACAGGAATTTGTTTGGGCATTTGGCTCGAATTCAGAAGATGAGATTGAAAAGCAGATTGCACGACAGATCGAGCAGTTGAAAAAAAGTGGAGATATGGAGAAACTGCTGCATGGAAGCTGGTCACACATGGATGCATTTGATGAAGATGAGTGGCTAGAGCATCTTGAGGAACATTTGAAAGAAATTGTAAATATTTCCGGAAAAGATGAAAGAACACTTGCAGCGCGTTTGGAAGAGCACAGACAAGAAGTACATGACCGTATTGCACAGGAACACCCAGAGCTTGCTCAACGATTTAAGGAACGCAGACATCGTCTGGATGAACATTTGAAAGAACGCCGTCCGGATGTTTATGAGCTTGTCATTAGTTTAAGAGATAACAAGAAGAAAGAAGAATAAGATAAAAAAGAAATGGTTGGAATTTTGAAGTTCCGGCCATTTCTTTTTTAAAAATTTTATGAATTGATACAAGGACGAAGCATAATTTTAGCTGTAAATATTCCATTATCATACGTGAAATCACATCCACCGCCAGTCTTTTCAACAATGTGGCGGACAGATTGAATTCCAATACCATTTTCATTTCTTTTAGAAGAAAGAAAAATGCCATGATTCTTCTGGATTTTACCATCAAACGCATTTTCAATTTGAATTAAAATAAGATTAGAAGCATGTCGATAGATTTTGATATCGATCCGTTGTCTGAATTTTGCGGTCTTCAAGCTGGCTTCCAATGCATTTTCTAACAGGTTAGAAAGAACAAGACAAAAGTCTGTTTCATCGACTGAAATTTGTGCCGGAAGATCAATCTGCACGTGGAAAGGAATTGTGTTACGTTCAGCCAGTGCACAATAATAGCTGATTACACTGTCGATGACCTGATTTTCACAAAAATGCATATGCATAGTCGGGATTTTCTGGGTTACATTATATAGATACTCTTTTATTTTTTCTAAATCTCCGGCTTCAGCCATTGAGGATAGCTGAAGAAAATGATGGCGCATATCATGTCGTGCCTGACGTGTCTCTTCGATTGCATTGCAGAGGTTAGTATATCTTTCCTGTTGGATTGAAAGAAGATAGTTTTCTTGTTGAAGCCGTGCATTTCGGTTTAGACTGTTTGCCATTAATAAAAACAGAGCATAAAATAATGCAAGAATGATTAACAGAACAAGGCTGACAACAATATATATCTGTAAAATCCGTCCGGTATATAAGGTGCCATCGTATTTTGGGACCATGAACAGATTCAGTCCGATAAATATAAGCGGTAAGATCCAGAATACATACCAGGTCTGAGCAAAATTATCATCATCGATCATGATTCGGACAGTATGAGTGGCAGGATACCAGACGGCTAAAAGGAATAAAATACAGATAATGTTATAGATGATTCCTGTGCCAATCTGAAACCAGAGTATATTTTTTGAGGCAGGTAAATGCAAATCTATAATTGCATTTATTGCGCGGGAAAAACTATTCACACAAGAAAAAACAGCACAAATCGCAAGAAAAATGCTAAAAGATTTCCAAATAGAAATCGCAAGAGTTTTATGATAGATCACCAAGAGGAACAATAACAGGAAAAAGAGAATGGGAGCTGTTTTAATCTGTAAAGCCGAGCATAATATACCTCCCAAAATGCAGAGTGCAATTAGAAGAGGGAAAAGCCAGGCAATTAGTTTTGGAAGAGATATTTTTAGTGTTGATTTTACAGGAAGATAGGCAAGAATCATCCCAGGGATAATTACAGTAAGTTCAAGTGTCGGGCGAAGAATATTGTTCATTATGTATGCCCCCTTTCAAATAAGAAATATATCTCATGCGTTTATTTTAACATAAAACAGATAGACAAACTACGGGGCGGATTTACAATTCGTGCTATTTTTTGACTATTCGTGACAGAGCGATTGAAAACGAGAAGTGTTTTTTTATAATAAAAGCAGTAGATGACAAAGGCTGGAAAAAGGAGGAAAGTATAAATGAAAGGAAGAAAAATACTATTAGCGTTTATTATATCTGCAGCTACGCTCACATCGGGATGTGCAAATGGTACACCAAAGACAGAGGAGGCAAAATCAGAGCAGAAGACAACAGAAGAAAATGCAGTTGTTCCAATTAAACCACTTACTGAAAAAGCAATTGACGATAATCCATATATGGCAAAGAACGATGCCAATATTCATCATGACTGTTATAATTCAGATACGACAGATGAAGTATTACCGGTTGACATTTATCCGGAGATAAATGTTTCTTATGAAACGGTAAATAAAAATGCATCTCCGGCGGTGTTTTTTGATACATATGGACACGCTGTTGTTCCATTGCAGGGGGGACTGGCTATCCGTGATATTAATGCGGATGAAGCACAGACAGAAGGTTATTTTTCACCGGCGAAGCATGATGGTGGGGGCTATGTGATACAAAGCTCATATTCATTTGTAGATGAGAGCAATCGTCTGGTATGTCCGACAAGCAACAACCATGTGCTTATGTTGAAAGCAACAGATGATGCGGGAAATGTCCTTCCGGAATTTGAAAAAGTGCTGGATATTGATATTAAAGCGGCGGCAGAAGAAATTACAGGGAAAACATTGGACCAGAACTTATTATCTGTAGTTTTTGACTATGAAGGAAATTTATGGTTTGCTACAGGCGGTTTCCGTATTTATCCGGAACGTAAACAGCAAGGTGCAATGGGATACATTTCAAGGGCAGCAATTGATGCCATTTTAAAGGGAGAACATGTTGATCTGAAAGAATCTACATTTGTATATGAATTGGAGCCTGGCGAAGGTGCAGAGAATGGAATTGCATCGTCAAAGGAAGGTGCAGTTATATTAACGAATCAAAATTGTTATTTATTAAATGCAAAAGATGGTGTACAGGTGCAGTGGTGTACCCCATATGAAAGCGTGGGAGCGAAAGACAGCAAAGAGGGAGATGAAACTACAGGCGGAGGTCTTGCCTGGGGAGGTGGATGTTCACCATCTCTGACAAGCAAATTAGTTATGTTTACAGATAATCAGGATCCGGTAAATCTGTTGGCATTAGATATGAAGACCGGGGAAATAGTGGCAAGCATGCCGGTAATCGATGAGCTTCCGGAAAATATGCAGGTGTCGGTAGAAAATTCAGCAATGGTATATGATAACGGAGAAGGTACAGTCAGCACAATCGTATGTAACTGGTTTGGAGCCGGAAGTGCTAAACTTGCGGATGCAGACAACGATTCTTCTATACAGACGTATGAAAATATTTACGATGTAAACTGGTTGAAGCAGGGAAATAAGATGGTTGTGCCGGGAGTAGAGCGCGTCGATACCATTAAGACAAAGGACGGATATAAAATGAAGAGTATCTGGTGCAGAAACGATATCCATGATACATCTATGATGAAGCTTTCTACAGCGACAGGTTATATCTATGGTTATGTTCAGGATCTGGAAAGTGGCATGTGGCAATTCATCATGTTAGATTTTGAAACAGGAGAAACAGCATTTACAATGGATGTCTCAGATAAACCGGGATACAACAATATGGCAATCGGCATGTATGCAGGAAATAGTGGAAATACATTATATTGCCCGACAGGATATCTGGAGCTCTTAAGATTGCAGGACAGATTTGTTTATCTGCCGGAGATGCCTTATCGAAAAGTAGATTTAGACAAGGCAAAGAGAAATGTACTAACACAAGAAGAATTTACAGAAGCCGGCGGGAAAGGAAATGTTGCAGGCTGGCTGAATACGATTACAGTAGAAAATGTACATCCAAATACTACTGTGGCAATACGAATGAAAGGAATTGCAGGAGAAGCAGATACATTTACATTATATGCATATGATAAAGAGAATAAATTAAAAGAAGTTCCTGCAGAGTTATGGCATATTCAGGAAGAAGATGGAACATTGCCGGATAAACTTACAGAGGATACATTATATGAAGTGCACGTTATGGTAGAAGATGGAGGAGAATTTGATCTTAGTGATACAGAAAAAGAAATTAAGATAGCAGTTATTCTCGGAAATAAATGATTTGTTTTTAAGAAAATCACCTGGATGGAGAAGAAATTTTGACCATTCAGGTGGTTTTTTATTGAAAGGCATAAAATTGAATATTCAGAAAATTCATGATATAATTTAACAAATTTATCTCAGTCGAGAAGACTCCCACCTCTTCAGGTGGCGAGTAATAGCAAATTTGTCTCAGTGGGAGTCCAATCTCCGACTGAGATAAACGCTCCGCGAGGATGCGCAGTGATTCTGATAGGAATATGTCAGCTTCGCTGACCAGAATCACGCGCCAAGTCTCACGGACGTTCGACTTGATTAAAATAAATAGAACGGAAAATTTATACTGAAAAGGAGGAAATATGACGCAAAAGAGGAATAACAGATTATTAAATACAAAGTTAAATAAATACATAATTCCTGGAATAATGATGTCATTGGCGCTTCAATTGGGAAATATTGTCGATACCATTTTTGTCAGTAATTTAATAGGAGTGGATGCGATGGCAGCGGTTACGATGAGCCTGCCGGTTGAAACAGTTATCCAGCTTGTTGGTTACTGTCTTGGAGTCGGAGGCTCCATTGCAGCAGGTATCATGCTGGGAAGACGTGATAAGGAAACCGCTTCAAAACTATTTTCAGCAACCCTTACAGTGACTCTTATTGTGGGTATTATTTTTTCTGTCGCTGCATTTTTTACAGCTGACCCAATCGCAAAAGTATTGGTATCAGATGGCGGTGTTTTAATGCATTACACAAGAGATTATATTTTGGTAAGCATGCTGGGTGCACCGGTAATCGGGGTAGGATTGTTGATGGTGAATTATCTTGGAGCGGAAAATCATCCGGAGCTTGCATCGGCATATCTGATTGTTGCAAATGTAATCAACCTTGTGCTCGATTATATTTTCCTTAAATATACTCCGATGGGAATTAAAGGGGCAGCATTATCCACGGTACTCGGCTTCCTTTTAGCAATGGTGATTTTCATTCTTTACATTCGTTCAGATAAACGAAACTTAAGCTTTGTAATTCTCAAAGCCAAAGACTTTGTAATACTAAAAGAAGCAATCGTAACGGGGGTTCCGATGCTTGTTTTCATGGCGACCAATTTCGTGAAAGCACTTGGGCTGAACCTGATTATCATGCACCTGATCGGAGAAGTTGGAATGGCAGTATTCACAGTTTGTGATAATGTTCTTATGATCGTGGAAATGTTAACGGGTGGAATCATTGGCGTAATCCCAAATGTTGCCGGAATCCTTTACGGAGAAAAAGACTTTGTCGGAATCCATGTTCTTTGCAAAAAGATGCTGAAATACAGTTATATTGTTCTGGCTTTGGTATTTGTCTGCATTATGGCATTTACTAAGCAGATTACGATTTTATTTGGAAGTGGTGGCGGAGAGTTAGGAGCACAGATGGTGAGTGCACTTCGTCTGTTCGCATTTTGTGCAGCACCGTATTTGTGGAATAAATTTATGGTAAGCTATTACGAATCAATCGAAGAGACATCCATCGCAAGTTTTGTTACACTTCTTGAAAATGCAGTTGTATTACTTCCGGTAACATTTGTCGGAATCTTTGTATGGAAACAGATTGACGGAATCGGAATCAATGGTATTGCAATCGCGTTTGTTGTTACGGAGTTCTTAACTGTGATCGCAGCAAATATATACAGAAAAATCAAATATAAAGAATCTACATTTTATATTATTCCTGAGCAGAATCCGGGAATCAACCTGGACTTTTCGATTAAAAGCAGATTGGAAGAATCGCAGGATGTTCATAGAAAAATCAAGGAATTCTGTATAGAAAATAATGTATCGGGAAGCAGGGCAAATCTTGCTGCTGTGTGTGCAGAAGAAATGACGGTAAATATTATTAAATTCGGAGGGAAATCTTCGAACTGGATTGATATTAATCTCTGTCTGGAAGAGGATATTTTAAACTTGAGAATCAGAGATAACGGAGTGAATTTTAATCCTTTGGAATATAAAAATGACAGCGAAGAATTTGATATCCATGGAATAGAACTTGTAAAGAAGATTTCAAAATCGATGAATTATATTCGTGCAATCGATATGAATAATACAATAATATCTTTTTAGGAGGTATGAAAGATGACTGCAATCAATGAAAGTAATGTTGAATTTAAGTTTCGACCAGTGACAAAATTATTTGAAGAGCAGGTGGCTCTTCATCCGGACAAGCTTGCGGTTGTGACAAGTAAGGAAAGCTTTTCATATTCGAAATTAAATGAAAGAGCGAATAGAATTGCAAATGCACTCATCGAAAAGGGTGTGCAGGCAGAGACAGTCGTAGGCGTTATTCTTGAGAGATGCTGTGATTTCTATGCGGTACGACAGGGAATTTTAAAAGCAGGAGGAGCATTTACGGTTGCGGCACCGGATTATCCGGATGACAGAATCCAGTACATTTTTGAGGATGCCGGAATTCCTTTTGTAATTACGACAAAGGAGATTGAAAAGGAGAGACAGGATTTATTCGCAAAGCTTGACTGCAAGGTGCTGCTTCTTGAAGAGCTTCTTGAAAATGAAAATGCAGAAAATCCGGATGTTGAAATAAAAGAGAATGATCTTTGCTACTGTATCTATACTTCCGGCTCAACAGGAAAGCCAAAAGGAGTTATGATTGAACACGTGAATCTGGCGAACTTTGTGAACCCAGATCCGAAAAATGCGGAAACCTTTGGATATGTAGACAAAGGCTCGGTTTCTCTTTCTATGGCAGCAATGACATTTGATGTATCGATTCTCGAAGAATTTGTTCCACTTACAAATGGTCTTACAGCGGTTATCGCAAGTGAAGATGAAATTAATAATCCAATTATTCTCGGAGATTTAATTGTAAAAAATAAAGTCGATATTATGACGACAACTCCTACATATTTGTCAAACATCATTGATCTGCCACAACTTACAGAGGCAATGTCCCAGATTAAGGTTTTTGATATCGGAGCAGAAGCATTTCCACCGGCACTTTATGAAAAGATTCGTCTGGTAAATCAGGATGCTCATATTATGAACGGGTATGGTCCGACAGAGACAACAATAAGTTGTACGATGAAGGTAATCACAGACAGTCAAAAAATTACAATCGGTGCTCCAAATGGAAATGTGAAGGTATTTATTGTCGATAAAGAGAATCATATCCTGCCGGACGGAGAAACCGGTGAGCTTGTTATAGCAGGTCTTGGAGTCGGCAGAGGATATGTGAATCTTCCGGAGAAAACGGCGTCTGCATTTATTGAATTGAATGGAGAACGTGCATATAAAACAGGAGATCTTGCGAAAATCAATTCCGATAATGAAATAGAGTTTTTCGGAAGAATGGACAATCAGATCAAGTTGCGAGGACTTAGAATCGAGCTTGGTGAGATAGAAGAAGTGATAAATAGCTTTGATGGCATTCTTACCAGTATTACAATCCCGGTAGATAATCAATACTTATGCTGTTATTTTATTGCAGACCATGACGTTGATACAGAAAAGCTTATGGAATACGCTTCCAAATCACTCGCACATTATATGGTGCCGGAGGTATTTATACAGCTTGAAAAAATGCCGATGACACAGAATGGAAAAGTCGATAAGAAAGCATTGCCAAAGCCGGTTTCAGCACCGACAAATTTGAAAGCAGCAGAAACTTTGATGCAGAAAAAGATTTTTGAGATTGTCTCTGAAATTGTAGGAAATGATTTCTTTGGAATTGATACCAGTCTTTACAAAGCAGGGCTTTCTTCTATCAGTGCAATGAAACTGTGCATTTTACTTTCGGATGAGTTCAAAGTTACTGTGAAAACAGGCGATATCCATGACAATAATACGATTGAAAAACTTGAAAAATACATCATGCTCGCACCGAAGCTTAGAACCTATGAAAAACGCGAGGTTTATCCGCTTACAGGATCTCAAAAAGGTATTTTTGCTGAGTGTAGCAAAAATCCAGACAGCACAGTTTATAATATACCATTCCTTTTTGAACTGGAAAATGCGATTGATGAGCAGAAGTTGGCTGATGCACTTACAAAGATGGTAAATGCACATTCTTATCTGCTTACAAAAGTGTATCTCAACAGTGACGGAGAGATGGTGCAAAGTCCGGGAGAAGATAAGTTTATACCAAAGATTATCAAGACTACAAACAGTGAGTTTGAAGCATTAAAAGAAAATCTGGTACGTCCGTTCAAGCTTGAAAAGGGGCGTTTGTTCCGTGCGGAAATTTATCTTACGGAAGATAAAAAATATTTGTTTACAGACTTTCATCATATCATTGCAGATGGTAATTCTTACGATATTATTTTTGAAGATATCAATAAGGCATATTGTGGTGAAAAGCTTGAGAGTGAAACCTACACAGGATTTGATGCAGCTCTTGATGAAGAACAGCAGATGAAAGAGGGCAAATATAAAAAGGCCGAGAAATATTACGACAGCGTTTTCGAAGGTGTTGAAACAGAGTCACTTCCGCTTCCGGATGTTTCGGGAAAAACTCCTGAAAAGGGAATTACGTCAAGAGAAGTAAACATTCCGGAAGAGAAAATCCGTGCTTACTGTGAAAAAGTAGGGGTTACACCAAACACATTATTTACAGGATTATTTGGTATTCTCGCAACAAAATATTCAAATTCCGAGGACAGCCTTTTTGCAACGATTTACAACGGACGAAATGACTCCCGACTTGAAAACACCGTCTGCATGCTTGTAAAAACACTTCCTGTATACTGTGCTTTTGAGGAGAAAACGACGATACAGACATATATGGCAGATCTTTCAGAACAGCTTATGTCATCGATGGCAAATGATATCTTCCCATTCTATGATATCTGTGCAAAATATGGTATCAATTCAGATTTCGTTTTTGCATATCAGGCAGAGTTAAGTGATGATTATCCAATCGGAGATACGATTGCAAGAGGACAGGATCTGTCGCTTGATATGGCGAAGATGCCACTGCTTATTCAGGTAAGAGAGTATGATCACGAATATGTACTTACTGCAGAATATAGAGGTGACATGTACAGCAAAGCGTTTGTTGATGGAATGCTTGAAGCCTATGAAGCAGCAATGGCTTCGATGCTTAAGTCAAAATATATTTCAGAGATTTCTGTGATTTCACAAAATGCCGTAAATCAAATTGCAACATTTAACAGTACAGAAAATGATTACGGCAGAAGCAAAACTATTTTCAATATGTTTTCTGAAATGGCCCAGAAGATACCAGAGCGTACAGCGGTAGTATTTAAAGATAAGAGATATACATACAAGGAACTGGATGAGATCAGTGACAGGCTTGGAAAATATATTGCATCACTTGGAATCGGCAGGGAGGATGTAGTGTCAATCCTCATTCCACGTTGTGAATATATGGCAATCGCGCCGCTCGGAGTGATAAAAGCAGGTGTCGCATATCAGCCGCTTGATCCGACTTATCCAAAAGACAGATTAATGTATATGCTTGAAGATGCACAAGCGAAGCTTCTGATCGTCGACAGAGAATTACTTCCGTTGGTTGACGGTTATGAAGGAAAAGTATTGTACATGGATGAAATTATGCAGATAGAAGATCGTGATATGGAGCTGAAAGAACCAGAGTTGCATGATCTGTTCATCTTACTCTATACATCCGGTTCAACTGGTGTTCCGAAGGGATGTATGCTTGAATACGGTAATATTACTGCATTTAGTCATTGGTACAAAAAATATTATGAACTTGATTTTGATTCAAAGGTTGCAGCTTATGCATCATTTGGATTTGATGCATGTATGATGGATATTTATGGAACAATTGCAAATGGAGCCGAGCTTCATATTATTCCGGAAGAAATCCGCCTTGATTTTATTGCATTAAATGATTATTTTGAGACAAATGGTATTACACATTCCTTTATGACAACTCAGGTCGGAAGACAGTTTGCAATGGAGATGGATTGCAAGAGCTTGAAATATTTATCTGTAGGAGGCGAGAAGCTTGTTCCTTGTGAACCTCCAAAGAATTTCAAGTTTTTTAACGGTTATGGGCCTACAGAAAACACGATTTTCACAACTATATTTGAAGTGGATAAATATTATGATAATGTACCGATAGGTAAAGCACTTGATAATAATAAGCTTTATATAACAGATAAATTTGGTCATCTGCTTCCATATGGTGCATGTGGTGAGCTGATGATAGCCGGCTGGCAGGTTTCAAGAGGATACCTCAACAAACCTGAGAAAACGGCAGAAGTATATACAAAAAATATTTATGACGATGAGGAAGGATACGAGGTTTTGTATCATTCCGGAGACGTTGCAAGATATCTGACAGATGGAAATATCCAGATTATCGGAAGAAAAGATTCACAGGTTAAGATTCGAGGATTCAGAATTGAACTCTCAGAGGTTGAGGAAGTAATCCGAAGATACGAAGGTATAAAAGATGCGACAGTAGTTGCATTTGATGATCCATTCAGTGGAAAATACATTGTAGCTTATGTTGTATCAGACAGCAAGGTAGATATCAATGCATTAAATGATTTTATCAAAGAAACAAAACCGCCATATATGGTTCCGGCTGTTACAATGCAGATTGATAAGATTCCGTTGAACCAGAATCAGAAGGTAAACAAAAAGGAACTTCCAAAACCGGAAAAGAAAGTAGAAGAAATCATTAAGCCACAGAATGATATCCAGCAGAAAATCTTTGATTGTGTTGCAGAAGTATTAGGATACACAGAATTTGGAATTACAACAGATATTTTTAGTGTCGGACTTACATCTATCAGTGCGATTAAATTAAATATGCTGATTTCGAAGGAGTTTGATATTGTTATCAAAACATCAGATATCAAAGATAATCCGACAATTGAGAAGCTGGAAGGATTTGTGCAAAAAGCAGGAAAGACATCAAAGAGAGAAATTCAAGAGATTTATCCGCTTACAAATACGCAGGAAGGAATATTTATCGAATGTACTGCCAATATGGGTACAACCATTTATAATATCCCATATCTGTTTAAACTGGATAGAAAAGTAGATCTTGATAAGTTGGCGAAAGCAATAGACAGTACGGTTGAAGCGCATCCTTATCTCAAGACAAATCTCTTTATGGATGAGAATGGAGATGTTCTTCAGAAACGTGATGACGATTTAGAGTACAAAACACAGATTATTGACGGAATGGATAAAGAGACGCTTGTTCGTCCATATATGCTATTTAACGAACAGCTTTTCAGATTTGAGATTCACAGAACAGCAGCCGGAAATTATTTGTTCCTGGATTTGCATCATATTATTGCAGATGGTACATCTCTTGAGATTATCATCAATGACATTAACAGGGCGTACAGTGGAGAAACTCTGAAAAAAGAAGAATATACATCGTATGAGCTTGCACTGGATAACAGAGATGCTTTGAATGGCGATACATATAAAAATGCAGAAGATTATTATAAATCAGTATTTGAAAAAGCCGGTGGAAGTATAGCATTTTATCCGGATAAATCGGGTGCTGTTCCTACAGCGGAAATGTATCACAGAGAAGTTTCCGAGATTTCAGTCCAGAGCGTAAAAGATTTTTGTAAGAAGAGCGGAATCACAGAAAATGTATTTTTCATTGCAGCATTTGGACTTACACTTGGAAAATATAATTTCAAAGAGAACGCTGTTTTCACAACGATTTACCATGGAAGAAATGATTCGAGACTTTCCGATACAGTCGGTATGCTTGTAAAAACGCTTCCGGTTTACTGTGATTTTTCAGGGCGGACACAAGAATATCTGGCAGGTGTCCAGCAACAGCTTATGGATTCTATGAACAATGACATTTATCCATTTTCACAGATTAGCCGTGAGTTTAATATTAAAGCAGATGCAATGGTGATTTATCAGGGTGATAACTTTGAATTTGATACAATAGGCGGTGAATTTGCTTCGGAAGAACCGGTACATTTAAATGCTGCGAAAGCACCTGTTTCCGTAAGTATTTCTATTGAAAGAAATAAATTTGTCTTTGAAATCGAATACCGTGGAGATATGTATCGCGAAGAGACGGTGAAATATCTCGCAGATAACCTTGAGCTTGCGATTGATGGGCTGACGAAGGAAGAGAAAGCATCCGATATCAGATTGTTATTTGAAGAAGAGACTAAGATGGTGGATGTTTTGGAGCATGCAGGAAAAACATTTGTTGAACTGTTTAAAGAGACTGTTACAAAATATCCAGACAAGGCAGCAGTGAAGGATGAATTTGGAGAGCTCACTTACCAAGAACTCGATAGAATGTCCGATTATGTTGCACAAAAGCTTACAGAAAATGGAATTGGAAGAGAAAAAGTTGCAGGTATTTTGTGTGGAAGAACGAAAGAATTTACCGTTGCTTATCTTGGTGTTATGAAAGCCGGTGGTGCATATGTTCCGCTGGATCCGGAGTATCCGCAGAGCAGAATCGAATATATGCTGACAGATTCAGGAGCAGAGAATTTGCTTGTAGTAAACAAGTATCGTGATCTGGTTGCATTTTATGATAAAAATATCATCAGTCTTGATGACGTGGCAGAAGAGGCAAAAGAGTTCGAACTTTCAGTAGAACTTACTCCTCCGAGACCGGAAAATCTGGCGTATATGATTTATACCTCAGGTTCAACCGGAAAGCCAAAGGGTGTTATGATTGAACATAGAAATTTATTGAATCTGATAGAATATCTTGTTTCATCAAGAAAAATGACACCTGATTTTACAGTTGCAGAGTTTGCAAGCTTTTGCTTCGATGCATCTGTTGTGGATTTGTTTGCTCCACTTACCGTTGGGGCAATGCTGTATATTTTACCGGAAGGTATCAGAAAAGATGCGGTTGCAGTTGCGAAGTTTGTAAGAGAAGAAAATATTACGACTATTACGATTCCGACTCAGATTGGAGAATTGGTGACAGAATTACTGGAAGAAGCTCCGGCGCTTCGCTTTGCAACACTTGGCGGTGAGAAATTCAAGCATTATAGAAATCGTACGTATCAGATGATCAATGGATATGGACCGACAGAAAATACGGTTTCATCAACAGAATTTTTCGTTGATAAGCAGTATGAAAATATACCGATTGGAAAATCGCAGACAAATATCCGAAGCTATATCGTAGATAAAGATTTGACCAGACTTCCGATTGGTGCATCTGGTGAGTTGTGTCATGCAGGAAGACAGATTGCAAGAGGATACCATAATCTTCCGGAAAAAACAGCGGCAACGTTTGTCGAAAATCCATTCTCAATCTGCGAGGAGGATAAACGTCTTTACAGAACCGGAGATATGGTCCGCATGAAAGGAGACGGAAACATAGAATATATCGGTCGAATCGATTCACAGGTAAAAATCAGAGGATACCGAATCGAGCTTGGCGAGATTGAGGGAGCGATAGTGAAATATGATTCTATTCAAAATGCGGCTGCTAAAGTAATTGAAAAAGGTGGTAATAAATATATTGTTGCTTACTATACGGGCGTAAGCATTTCCGATGAAGAAATGAAAAACTTCTTAGAGCCGCTTATCCCGGATTACATGATGCCGTCCTTCTTTGTTCATCTTGATAAGATGCCTGTAACACCGGGTGGCAAGATTGACAAAAAGGCACTTCCTGAACCAGAGATGAGTGTAGAAAGAAACAGCTATGTCGCACCGGTTACAGCTGTTCAGACAGAGCTTTGCGGTATTTTTGAGAAAGCACTTGGTATTGATAAAGTAGGAATCGAGGATAATTTCTTTGATTTGGGAGGTTCTTCGCTTACTGCATCAAAGGTAGCAATCATGTGTCTGTCAAAGAATATCGGTATTGTATATGCAGATATTTTCAAATATCCTACAGTGCATGAGCTTTCTGCAATGCTTGGAAATGATGAAGCAGTGGAAGATACTACAGGAGGCAATGAATTTTCAAATTACAGTTATAATAAAATACAAAGTGTGATAAGTGGAAATATCGAAGAAAATGTGGACCTTGTGACAAAGGAAAAAATCGGAGATATCATGATCACAGGAGCGACCGGATTCCTTGGAATACATATTTTGAAGGCATATCTGGATCATTATGACGGAAAGGTTTATTGTCTTGTACGCAAAGGCTCATATGAATCACCGGAAAAACGAATGATGAATATGTTGATGTATTATTTTGATAATCCATACAAAGAAATGTTTGAGGAGCGCATCGTATGTGTGGACGGAGATATTACATCCAAAGAAGATGTCGACAGATTAGCAGAATACAAATTCCAGACATTAATCAACTGTGCAGCGTGTGTAAAACATTTTGCGGCAGGCGATGTCCTTGAAAAAATAAATGTAATAGGAGTAGAAAATCTGATTGATTTATGTAAAAATAATGCACGTAGACTGATTCAGATATCAACAGTCTCTGTCAGTGGCGAAGGATCAGACGGCGTACCGCCGATGTCGAGAGTTTTCTGTGAAAATGATTTGTACATCGGACAGAACATTACAAACGAATATATCCGTACAAAATTTATTGCAGAAAGAGCTGTACTTGAAGCGGTTGCCGATGGTCTTGACGGAAAGATCATCCGTGTAGGTAATCTTATGAGCAGAGATTCCGATGGTGAATTCCAGATTAATTTTATTACAAACGGTTTCCTGCGAAGCCTGAGAGGTTATAAAGCAGTTGGAAAATTCCCGGTAGGAAGTATGCATGAAGTGACAGAATTTTCACCGATCGATTCTACAGCACTTGCAGTTTTGAATCTGGTACAGACGGACAGAAGATTTACCGTATTCCATGCATGCAACAGCCATCACATCTTTATGTCAGATTTGATTTATGCAATGCGTGAACATGGATTTAAGATCGATATTGTAAAAGACGAGGAATTTGAGACTGCAGTAAAAGAATTTGCAAAAACAGGGCAGGATTCCGATGCTGTTTCAGGTCTTATCGCATATACGTCACACAATGAAAATGAAATCTATACGCTGGATTACGGCAATAGATTTACATCACAGATTCTTTACAGATTAGGTTACAAATGGCCTATTACAGATGACAGATATCTTGAAAGTGCGATTGAGGCACTGGACAGACTTGCATTTTTTGATTAATTTAAGGAGAAAAATTCATGGAAATTATTAGTAAAACAGATGGAACGAAAACAACAATGGAGATTGTAGGATGGCTGGATACACAGACGGCTCCACAGTTAGAAGAAGAACTTTCAAAGCTTACAGACGAGATCACAAGTCTTGTATTTGATTTCGCAAAGCTTGAATACATTTCATCAGCAGGTCTGCGGCAAGTAATTGCCGCATACAAAAAGATGCAGAATAAGGACGGATTTAAAATTATAAATGTGTCTGATGAAGTCTTTGATGTGTTCAGTCTTACAGGATTTGATCAGAAAATTGATATTGAAAAATAAGACATGTGCTTACAAATCAGGTGAGAAAGGATACAGAGGATGAAACATAAAAGTCATGAGAGGGATGGTTTTAAGAGTAAGACAGGATTTGTTTTAGCATGTATCGGTTCAGCAGTCGGTATGGGGAATATATGGAGATTTCCATATATGGTATCTGACTGGGGCGGTATGACATTTTTAATTCCATATATTTTATTTGTAATTTTGATTGGTTCTTCGGGTGTGATCGAAGAGATGGCATTGGGACGTGCAGCCAAAGGCGGACCGATCAAAGCATTTGGAACGTGTACGCAGATGCGGACAGGAAAGCGAAAGCCGGGAGAAATAATCGGTGTTTTGCCGGTCCTTGGGTCGTTTGCACTGGCGATTGGATATACGGTTGTAGTTGGCTGGATTTTTAAATATGCATTTCTGGCATTGACCGGTAAAGTTGCAGCAATGGGACAGGACATGGACATAATCGGTGGAATGTTCGGAAGTACAGCAAAAGTCTTTGGCAACAATTTGTGGCTGGTGATCGCAGTGATCGTGACAGCCGTTATCATGGCATTTGGAATCGCTGGAGGAATTGAGCGGGCGAATAAAGTTATGATGCCATTTTTGTTTATTATGTTTTTAGGGCTTGGAATTTATATTTTCACATTGCCGGGAGCAGAAGCCGGTTATCGTTATATATTTACAATCGAACCAAAAGGTCTGTTAGATATTAAGTTATGGATATATGCATTCGGACAGGCATTCTTCTCGCTTTCAATCGCAGGAAACGGAACGGTGATATATGGTTCTTATTTAAGTGAGGAAGAGGATTTGGTGAGTTCTGCAAGAAATGTAGCGATTTTTGATACAATGGCGGCATTGCTTGCAGCATTTGTGATTATTCCAGGGATGGCAGTCGGCGGAGCTGAATTATCTTCAGGCGGTCCGGGACTTATGTTTATCTATTTGATTAACGTATTTAACGGAATGCCGGGCGGTAAGCTTGTAGGAATCATTTTCTATCTTTGTGTATTATTTGCCGGAATGAGTTCGCTGGTTAATCTGTATGAAGCGCCGGTAGCAACATTGCAGGAAAAATTTGGATTAAAAAGATTCTCGGCAGTTGGTGTGATCGCAGTGATCGGATGCGCTGTTGCACTGCTTATTCAGGGAATCGTTTCAGGATGGATGGATGCAGTTTCAATTTATATTTGTCCGCTTGGTGCAATGCTGTCAGCAATCATGTTTTTCTGGATTGCAGGAGAAGAGTTCGCTTTGCAGGCAGTAAACAAAGGCAGAGACAAGAAGATTGGAAAATGGTTTGTTCCGGTCGGAAAATATGTGCTGGTTCCACTGGCATTTCTGGCGTTGGTAGCCGGAGCACTGCTTGGTGGAATCGGGTGAAAAAAGGAGATATTGCAGAGCAAGGGGCGATGCAATATCTCCTTTTACAAATTCATTCAATGTTTCACACATACTTGCTTTAACTGTTTTTTTGTACCATAATATAATATGGAATTTAATTGAAAGAAATGGAGGAGAGAACTGTGAAGAAAAATAAATATGAGATAGATATGTGTAATGGTTCTATTATGGATAAGCTGATATCATTTTCACTTCCACTTATGCTTTCTGGTATTTTGCAGTTGATGTTTAATGCGGTAGATATTGTTGTTGTCGGACGATTTAGTGGAAGTCAGGCGTTGGCTGCGGTCGGTTCAACGACAGCGTTGATTAATATATTTACCAATTTATTTATTGGAATCTCTCTTGGTGCAAATGTATTGGCAGCAAGATTTTATGCTTCCGGCAGGGAAAAAGAAATGTCGGAAACGGTACATACAGCGATCACACTGGCACTGATCAGTGGAATTATAATGGCAGGAGTAGGGCTGTTATTGGCAAAATTGGCATTGGAGTTGATGGGAACGCCTTCTGATGTAATAGAGTTATCTACTCTTTATATGAGGATTTATTTTTGCGGAATGCCATTTTTTATGTTGTATAACTATGGTGCGGCCATTTTAAGAGCTGTCGGAGACACAAAACGTCCGCTTATATTTTTGATTATTTCAGGTGTGGCAAATGCAGGATTAAATATGATCCTTGTAATTATTTTCCACATGGGTGTTGCCGGAGTTGGAATCGGAACAGTCATTTCACAGTTAATATCCTGTATTTTAGTACTTCGGTGTTTGTATAAATCTGAAGGGTGTTATCAATTAAGATTTTCTAAATTAAGAATTCAGAAAGTATATTTAAGACAGATTTTTCAAGTTGGAATTCCGGCCGGAATCCAGAGTACAGTTATCAACTTTTCAAATGCATTGTTACAGTCATCCGTCAATTCCTTCGGTTCGACAACGATGGCCGGTTATACAGCGGCAAATAATATTCTGGGATTTTTATACGCCTCCGTTAATGCGGTGACACAGGCATGTATGAGCTTTACAAGCCAGAACTATGGTGTTGGAAAATATAAACGTATGGATCGGGTGCTGATAAATTGTTTGATTTTATCAGTTGTTATATCAGGAGTCCTCGGTTGTGGTTCTTATGCATTTGGAACAGAAATATTGAAGGTTTATACGGAAGATCCGAAAGTAATCCAGTGTGGTCTGGAAATTTTATCAATGACAACAGTTACTTACTTTTTGTGTGGAATTATGGATTTGTTTCCGGGAGCGCTGCGAGGAATGGGGCGTTCAGGTGTGCCGATGATCCTATCTATTATCGGTACAGTCGGAACGAGAATTGTGTGGATATTTATGCTGTTCCCACAACATAGATCACTGAAATTTTTATTTATTTCTTATCCGGCATCCTGGTTATTTACAATCGTAATGCAGGTAATATGCTTTTATTTTGTACGAAAACAGGTACATGCAAAAGGCCGAGAGAGAATGATGCGGTAAGCACAGGCAAAATGATATAAAATACAAAATGATAGAGAATACGATAAGCTTTTTGTTAAGTACAATGAATAGAAATAGAAAGAGAAAGGAAGTAATATGACAAAGCAGGATAATTCAAAGGTAGATGAGGGATTACAGGGAAATGAGAAAATTGAGGAAGCAATTTTAGGATTGCAAACAGAAAGTACGCAGGAAATGCTGGCACATACATTGACCGTAATTCGCAGACGAATGAAAGAAAAAGGACAGGTGATTCTGGCGGTAGAGCCACCGAAGGGGCTGGAACAAATTCAAATTCAGGCGGTTCAGACATCGGATGGACAGAACTGGTGGACGGCATTTACAAGTTTTGAAGAAGAATTAAAAGGTGGAGACAGCGTGAAGTCTACATTTTTAACAGATATAGACAAATTGTTTGAAACAGTGCTTCAAGTAGAGAAAATCCAAGGTATTATTTTAAATCCATGGAATCGGACGATAATGCTGGATAAAAATCTGATACGGGTGATACTTGGAGCAAAAGCTTAAAATAAAGGGAAAAAACATGATAAAAAGTATAATAGCAGGAATATTAGGAGTATTTGGAATACTGTGTTTTCTGTATGGAATTATGATACAGGCAACTCGGTCAGGAACAAAATTTTTCCTTGTCTGGTTTGGGATGGCGCTCGTTTTTGTTATGATGGGAATCGGAATTTACTGTGGAATATGGGACAAGATTCCAATGGTTGCACGTGGGGGGATATTGCTTATTTTTGCACTGGGGATGACATCATTTATTATTGTAGAAGGATGTATTATCAGTAGCTTAGCGACAGAAGAAAAAGAAAACCTGGATTATATTATTGTACTTGGTGCACAGGTAAAAGAAAGCGGTCCAAGCATTGTGCTCAAATATCGTTTGGACAAGGCTTTGGAATATATGAATGAAAATCCGAAGACGATTTGTATTGTATCCGGCGGACAAGGATATAATGAGCCGTACTCAGAAGCGGAAGGTATGGCAAAGTATCTGATCGAGCAGGGCATGTCATCAGATAGGATTATCAAGGAAGATAAGTCGAAGACTACAGAGCAAAACATTGCCAACAGCATGAAATATATTAAAAAGAAGGCGACAATCGGACTTGTGACAAATAATTTTCATGTATATCGGGCATTGCAGATTGCAAAAAATCAAAAAATAGAAAATATACATGGAATAGCGGCAGATTCGTCTGCATTTTACATGCCGAACAATATGTTTCGGGAATATCTGGCAGAGATGAAATATCAGGTCAGAAAAGTATTACACTTGAATCATCGGGGAGAAAATTAGATGGTAAATATTATTGAGATTACAGAGTTTGAAGCACCGGAGTTAGATATTTATGCAAGAAAGACAGAGGCACAGCTTTTGAATCGTGATAAACCGGAAGAAGGAATTTTTATTGCAGAAAGTCCAAAGGTAATTGAACGGGCACTGGACGCAGGGTATGTTCCGATTTCTGCGTTGGTTGAGAAAAAACAGATTGCAGGGGAAGCGAAATGTATTATAGAAAGACTGAGTGAAGAACAGTTGAATGAAATTCTGATTTATACAGCAGAATCTGATGTGTTAACGCAGCTTACAGGATTTCAGCTTACAAGAGGAATGTTGTGCGCAATGCATCGCAGAGATTTGCCGAAAGTAGAAGACATCTGTAAGAATGTACGACGGATTGCTATTTTAGAAAATGTGATGAACCCGACGAATGTCGGTGCAATCTTCCGTTCTGCGGCGGCGATGAATATTGATGCAATCCTGCTTACGTCCGGATGCAGTAATCCACTTTACAGGAGGGCAATTCGTGTTAGTATGGGGACAACTTTTCAAATTCCATGGACATTTGTGAATAACTCTTGTTCCTGGCCGGAAGAAGGAATTGATATTCTCCACAAGATGGGATTCAAGACAGCCGCCCTTGCACTTAGTGATAATTCTGTCCGAATCGATGATGAGAAACTGATGCAGGAAGAAAAGCTGGCAATCATACTCGGAACGGAAGGCGACGGTCTGGCAACCGAGACCATTGCCGATTGTGATTATACCGTGAAGATTCCGATGACGCATGGAGTCGATTCGTTGAATGTGGCAGCGGCGAGTGCGGTAGCGTTTTGGCAGTTGGCGGGAGCCATTTAGGGACGGAGTTAGTGGCCTTCCAAAGCAAGAAAAAACTATGCAATCCAGCAAAATAGAGATATACTTTGTATAGCATTATTTTATCTGGAGGAAAAACAAATGGAGAAACAAGTCATTGAGAAGTTAATCGACACTGCAATCGAGCAACTAAAATTTTCTTATGCGCCGTATTCCAATTTTAAAGTTGGGGCAGCATTGCTGGCAAAAAATGGAACGGTGTATACTGGATGCAACATTGAAAACGCAGCATTCACACCAACGAACTGTGCGGAACGCACCGCATTTTTTAAGGCAGTCAGTGAGGGAGTGCACGAATTTGATGCAATCTGTATTGTTGGTGGAAAGGAAGGAATTCTGACAGAATATGCAGCTCCCTGCGGAGTATGCAGACAAGTCATGATGGAATTCTGTAATCCGGATACATTTCAGGTGATACTTGCATTAGACAAAGAACATTATGATGTTTATACCTTGCGTGAGTTGATGCCACAAGGATTTGGTCCGGGAAATCTGGCGTAGTAGACCAATGGGGACGGAGTTTTCTGGCTTTTTTCTACGAAAAAAGCCAGAAAACTCCGTCCCCATTGGTCTAACATTGACAGCAAAGCTGTATGGGAGATATACTCTGTATAACATTTATTTTATCTGTCAGGAAAGAAAAGAGGAAGTGACGCATGACTTTACAACAATTAACATATCTTGTGACAGTCGCTGAATGTGGAAATATCACAGAAGCAGCAGAACAATTATTTATTTCACAGCCGAGTTTAAGCAATGCCATTCATAATCTGGAAAAGGAAATGGGTGTGACAGCATTTGTACGCTCCAATAAAGGTGTGGTTGTGACACGCGAAGGGGAAGAATTATTATCCTATGCCCGTATGCTTTTGGAACAGGCAGACATCATGAAAGAACATTTTGGAAATGAAGAAAAAAGAGTGCCGAAATTTTCTGTATCCTGCCAGCACTATTCATTTGCGGTAAATGCATTTGTAGATGTGATCAATCAGTATAATGTTGAAAAATACAGCTTTATCTTGCGGGAGACTCAGACGGGTGAGATTATAGACGATGTTGCACAAGGAAAAAGCGAACTGGGGATTCTGTATTTATCAGAACATAATGAAGATGTGCTTTTAAAACTTTTAAAGAAAAATGAATTGATCTTTGAAGAATTATTCGTTGCCAATCCGCATGTTTTCATAAGTAAAGAGCATCCGTTGGCAAAAAAGGAGAGCTTAACAATAGAAGATTTGAAGCCATATCCATATCTTGTCTTTGAACAAGGTGAGCGTAATTCATTTTATTTTTCGGAAGAGTTTTTAAGTGTTTTAGATTTTCCGAAGAATATTCAAGTGCGAGACAGGGCAACACTGTTTAATCTTGCTATCGGATTGAATGGATTTACGGTAAGTTCCGGTGTGCTTGATCAAAAATTAAATGGAGAAAATATCATTGCCAGACCGCTTGAGATGAATTGCAAGATGCGAATTGGGATGGTGAGACGAAAAAATATGTTATTGAGTCGTTATGCGAAGGCATATATCGAGGCGATTAAACCATTGGGGACGGAGTTTTCTGGCTTTTTTTCGTAGAAAAAAGCCAGAAAACTCCGTCCCCTTTTGACCTTCATAAAATTTTAAGACAAGGATACTCAGGAGAAAATTGAAAATTAGAAGAAAAAGGAGTATAATTATTATGCTATAGTTTCTTCATAAATATAAGAAAGAAACCATAAGGACGAAGCAAGAAACTGTAGGAAAGGAGTCAAATTTGAAGTTTAGAAATATAAAAGTAGCAAAAATTATAGGAACTAAAACACTTGCAGGACTTTTGTCAGTAGGTTTGGCTATGAGTGTCCCAGTAGCTGCATTTGCAGAGGATGGCAATGTAGCAGTAACACAGACAGCAGCGGGAATGCAGGCAAAAGCGGTGGATGGATCTGAGAATCTTGTTAATGTATCGGACAGTGTTCTTCAGATGGTTCAGAATGGAGAAGTTTATCTGGATGAGGCAAGTCAGTATCTGCTTGATGCAGCAACAGGACAGAAGGTTAATCCAGAGACTGGTGAGCGTGTAGCAGAGACGACAGCGACTCCGGAAACTCCAGCGACTCCGGAAACTCCAGGAACACCGGAAAATCCGGCAACACCGGAGAATCCAGGAACACCAGAGAACCCAGAAACACCGGAGAACCCAAGTACACCGGAAAATCCAGGAACACCAGAGAACCCAGGAACACCGGAAAATCCAGGAACACCGGAGAATCCAGCAACACCAGAGAATCCTGATAGTGCGAATAAGACGGAAGATTCCAAGGACGACCAAACAGCAGAGACAGATAAGAAAGAAGAACAGCCGGCAGTAGCTCCGACTGAAACAAAGGAAGCAGAGAATCCAAGTACAGAGACGACCTCTGCAGGAAGCAATCAAGCTTTGATTGCCAGTCAGAAGATTGTGAAGCTGCCACAGGTAGTGGAAGATTTCCGTTTCTGGACAGTTGCAAGAAAGTATGCATTTGCAAAGACAGATTTGTATGTTCGAGAGTCTATTCCAAGTTCAGAAAAAGATATCAAAGCAAGTGAAGTATCAAAGGAAGAGAAAGCAGCAGATTTAAAAAATGTAGCGAAGCGTTCAAAGATATTAAGCAAAACAGCAGAAAAAAAAGCAACAGCAAAGACAGAAAAGACATTTGACAAACAGGTTGCACAGCAGCAGTTGACAGAAGGTGTCCGAGCTGTAGGACAGATTACACAGGATGGTCTGTTGTATGTTCTCAAAGAGGAAGAGAATGGATGGCTGTATGTAGAGTCTGGTAATGTGCGTGGTTTTGTCAGAGCATCGGAAGTATATACAGGAGATGCAGCACAGAAATTGTTATCTGTTTATCAGAAACAAGCGAAGAAAAAAGCAGAGGCACAGAAGACAGAATATAAAGGAATTGAGGGAACTGCAAAGACAGCGACTGCTTTAGTTGACCCTTCCGAAAATCAGGCATTTACATATTTGAGAGCTACAGTGAATCAGACAGTAGTAAAGAAAGAATATGCATTGGTAAATGTAGACAAGCTAAATATCCGCGAGGAGAAGAGTGAGGATTCCCTGCTCGTTGGAACGCTGACACAAGGAAACCTCTGCTATATTCTTGCAGACCAGGATTCAGAGTGGACATATATCGAGTCCGGAGATGTGCGAGGATTTGTAAAGCGTGAATATCTGAGCACAGGTGATGAAGTTACAAAACAGGTAAATGAAACCGGAGAAGAGAAATTTACAACAGCAAAAGAGGAGCTGAAACCGGAAGAAAATGATGCATTATATTATACGCTCACATCGACAAAAGCAGGGACTCCGAGTGGAGAAATCAGACAGTCCATGTTGGAATTTGCTTCACAGTTTGTCGGTAATCCATACGTATGGGGAGGCACAAGCCTGACAGATGGAGCGGACTGCTCAGGATTTGTACAGCAGATTTATAAACAGTATGGTTATGATCTTCCACGAGTAGCAGCAGACCAGGCACAGTATGGTACAAAGATTGCAGTAGAAGATGCACAGCCGGGCGACTTGATTTTCTATGCGAAAGACGGAGACATTCACCATGTTGTAATGTATGTGGGAAATGGAAAGACAATTGAAGCTGCAAATGAAAACGATGGTATCATTTATGGAAATGTAGATACAACAGAGGCAGTGTGGGCAACACGAATCTTAAATGATCAGTATTCGGTAGCAGGTGCCGGAATCGGCGAAGTCAATGCAACAGAGGATATGTATGGACAGTGTCTTGGTAATTTCAAGATCACATATTATTGTGCATGTGAGATTTGTTGTGACGTAGAGACAGGAATTACAGCCACAGGAACTCCGGTTGTAGAAGGTCAGACAATCGCAGTAGATCCAAATGTAATTCCGTATGGAACAAAAGTTATCATCGGTGGACATGTATTCACAGCAGAAGACTGCGGTGGAGCCATCAAAGAAAACCGTATTGATGTTTATGTGAATAACCATGCAGATGCATTGGCACTTGGAGTGACAAATGCAGATGTATATCTTGTGAAATAGACCAATGGGAGAGCCAACGGGGACGGGGATTAGACCATTCGGGGACGGAGTTTTCCGGCTTTTTTGCTAACAAAAAAGCCGGAAAACTCCGTCCCCAATGGTCACAATCCCCGTCCCCGTTTGGCATCCTCACAGCAATTCTGAATTCTGTAGTGTCGGATTGAATGCATCGGAGATAGTGCGGATTGGCCGCACATCTAACACATAATCCGACGGCATTTGTCTGGGCGACATACCTGTGATATCTTTAAAAACACGATTGAAGTGCCGGATGGTATCGAAACCGCATTTGGCAGCAATTTCAGTAATCGCAAGATGTTCGGTATTATTTTTCAATAACTCTATGGCATGTTCCAGACGGACGGCGTTGAGATATTGTGAAAATGTCATCCCGGATACTTTGCGGAAAAATTTTGAAAAATATGGTTCTGATAATTTCATAAAATCTGCGGCGTCAGAAAATGTGATGTAATCATATTTGGTTTCAATCTCGGAAAGAAGATTTTTATAATTGTCAATGGAAGAATGTTTCTCGGGCTGAATCTGAGCAGCAAGTTCTTCTTTGCGGAATATTTCAATCATAAGATCTGTAATCAATGAGCGGAGCTTTAAATCGTAGAACATTTTCTGCGATTTTAATTCTATCTGCATTTTTTCGAAATATTCTTTAATTGGATAGGAGTGTTCTAACTTTGCTCCTGCAAGACGGTGTTCTTTTAAGATTCCACTTAAGAGAGAGGAATCAAAAAGTATGATTGCGACAATACTGTCAGGAGAACTTTTGATGTAGTGGATATCTCCGCCTTGAAGAAAAATTGCATCTCCTGTGGCAAGGGGATATTTTTCATGATTGTCAGAGACAATAATCTCACCGGATTCTACATAGATCAGTTCACTTTCAAGATGCCAGTGCGGCAGATTCTGCAGGTTGCGATAGCGGCCTGTCCAGACACGCTCTTTTCCGTTATAGTTTCGTTTTTCAAAATTAGCAAGCATGGAAACCATCCTTTCTATACAAATTTATCTCAGTCGAGAAGACTCCCACCTCTTTAGGTGGTGAGTAATAGCAAATTTGTCTCAGTGGGAGTCCAATCTCCGACTGAGATAAACGCTCCGCGAGGATGCGCAGTGATTCTGATAGGAATATGTCAGCTTCGCTGACCAGAATCACGCGCCAAGTCTCACGGATGTTCGACTTGAATTTAGCTGAGAAAAAATTCACGTCTATAAATGGCAAGTGAATTACAAATTTTTCCCACGTGCGTTCAATTTGAATTTCAAAGAAAAGCATTTCTTATATTTTACAAAATAGAGTAATAAATGTCTATAACTAGATAAGATTTTTCTTTCCATTTCGCATCTGAAAAGCTATACTAAAATTAGAGTTAAAGAAGCAGACTAATGAATTGCAAGAAAAGTGTTAGTTTGCAAAAATGAGCGAAAAATAAGATTTGAAAAGGAGAGAACAAATTATGTTAGGATGTAAAGATTACAAATTTTGGTTTTGTACAGGATCACAGGATTTATATGGGGATGAATGTCTGGCACATGTAGCAGAGCATTCACAGATTATCGTAAATGCGTTAAATGAATCAGGATTACTTCCATATGAAGTTGTATGGAAACCAACACTGATTACAAATGAAGTGATCAGAAAGACATTTAACGAAGCAAATACAGATGAAAACTGTGCAGGTGTTATCGTATGGTGTCATACATTTTCACCGGCAAAATCATGGATTCTTGGATTGAAAGAGCTGAGAAAACCATTGCTTCATTTCCATACACAGTTTAATCGCGAGATTCCATATGATACAATCGATATGGATTTCATGAATGAAAATCAGGCAGCACACGGAGACCGTGAGTTCGGACACATTTTCACACGTCTGAACAAGAACCGCAAGGTTGTAATGGGATATTGGCAGGATAAGGATACACAGGAAAGAATCGGTTCTTGGATGCGTACAGCAGTCGGCGTGATTGAAAGCAGCCATGTCCGTGTTATGCGTATTGCCGACAATATGAGAAATGTTGCCGTAACAGAGGGCGATAAAGTAGAAGCACAGATTAAGTTCGGATGGGAAGTTGATGCTTATCCGGTAAATGAGATCGCAGCTGTTGTACAGGATGTAAAACCAGGTGATGTAGAAGCACTTGTAGAAGAATATTACAGCAAATATCAGATTCTTCTGGAAGGAAGAGATGAAGCAGAATTCCGTAAACATGTAGCAGTTCAGGCACAGATTGAGCTTGGATTTGAAAAATTCTTAGAAGAGCAGAACTATCAGGCAATTGTAACACATTTCGGTGATCTTGGTTCATTACAGCAGCTGCCGGGACTTGCTATCCAGAGATTGATGGAAAAAGGATACGGATTCGGTGGAGAGGGCGACTGGAAAACAGCAGCTATGGTCCGTGTTATGAAGATTATGACACAGGGAATGAAAGATGCAAAAGGAACTTCATTTATGGAAGATTACACATACAATCTCGTTCCTGGAAAAGAAGGAATCCTTCAGGCACATATGCTTGAGGTTTGCCCGACAATCGCAGATGGTCCGATCAGTATCAAGTGTCAGCCATTGTCTATGGGAAATCGTGAAGATCCAACTCGTCTTGTATTTACAGCAAAAGAAGGACCGGCAATCGCAACATCACTGATTGACCTTGGAGACAGATTCCGTCTGATCATCAATAACGTAGATTGTAAGAAGACAGAAAAACCAATGCCAAAACTTCCGGTAGCAACAGCATTCTGGACACCACAGCCAGATCTTCGTACAGGAGCAGAAGCATGGATCCTTGCAGGCGGTGCTCATCATACAGCATTTACATACGACTTAACAGCAGAACAGATGGGTGACTGGGCAGCAGAAATGGGAATCGAAGCTGTATACATTGATAAAGATACAAACATTCGCCAGTTCAAAAATGAATTGATGTGGAATGAGGCAGTATTTAGCAAATAAATAAAATGAGCCGACCAATGGGGACGGGGATTAGACCATTCGGGGACGGAGTTTTCCGGCTTTTTTGTTAGCAAAAAAGCCGGAAAACTCCGTCCCCAATGGTCACAATCCCCGTCCCCATTGGTCTCTTGCTATGCTATAATGAACAAGAAGGAGGGAAGAAATGGAGCATATTATCATTGGTACAGCCGGGCATATAGATCATGGCAAGACTGCGTTGATTCGTGCACTGACCGGAAGAGATACGGATACGAATAAGGAAGAGAAGGAGCGTGGCATCACGATTGATCTCGGATTTACATGGTTTGATCTGCCAAATGGTGACCGTGCCGGAATTGTAGATGTACCCGGACATGAAAAATTCCTTCCGAATATGTTATCGGGAGTTTACGGCATGGATCTAGTCTTGCTGGTCATTGCTTTGGATGAAGGAATCAAACCACAGACGATTGAGCACATGGAAATCTTGTCACAGCTACATATAGAAAATGGCATCCTTGTTTTTACAAAATCGGATTTGGTGGATGAGGAATGGAAAGAGCTGATGATTGAAGAAATCAGGGAAGAAATCAAAATGCTGGGAGATGACAGATTCGCAGCGTGGCCGGAAGTGTGTGTATCCTCCAAGACAGGAGAAGGCATTGAAAACCTAAAGACAATAATTGTTGAAAATGTATTGCGTACCCATCATTTACGAGATACATCAGGAGCATTTCGTATGCCGATTGACAGAATACTGTCCCTGTCCGGACGAGGAACAGTGATTGCCGGAACCATTTTAGAAGGCGAGGTGCATCAGGACAATAAAATCATGCTATATCCGAAGGAAACAGAAGCACGTATCAGAAGCATACAGGTTCACGGGCAAAATGCAGAGAAAGCAACGGCAGGACAACGCGCAGCCCTTCTGTTACCGGGAATCAAAAAAGAAGAACTTAAACGAGGAAATGTAGCGGCAGCCATTCATTCTCTGAATCCGTCAGAGAGGCTGGATGTGAAAATTACAATGTCAGCTCATACCGGAAGAATACTGAAACATCAGAGCAGATTACATTTGCACATCGGGGCAGGACAAGTTCTGTGCCGTGTCATTTTATTTGGGAAAAATGAATTAGCTCCGGGGGAAAGCGGGTACGCTCAACTTGTACTGGAAGAAAAAATCGCAGTGAAAAAACGAGATTCATTTGTACTTCGATTCTATTCTCCGCTAGAAACGATTGGTGGAGGAATCGTTCTTGATGCAGCAGCAAAAAAACATAAAAGAACAAATCCGGCGGTAGTTGAAGAATTAAAACAAAAAGAAGAAAACAAAGAAAGCAATATTTTGCTCAAATGGCTACGAAGCCAGAAGAAAAACCCGGTTACAATAGAGCAAATAAAGCCGTTGGTTGAAATAAATGAAGAAGAAATAAGCAATATGCTGTATAGATATATGAAAAAGCAACAAATCGTGTCATATATTTATAAGAAATACACATACTATTGGTCGCAAGAATCTGAAAATAATATGTGGGAGCAAATGAAAGAATGGCTTCAAAAATATCATCAGAGACATCCATACAGATGTGGAGCCACAAAAAAAGAGCTGCAGAAAGAATTATTTTCAGGATGGGAGAACAAAACGTTCGAAGCTTATTTATCTTATTTAGAATCCTTCGGGCAATCCCAGACAGACCTTACATCAGAATCAGACAAACAAACAGATTCAAGGATTAAAAGAAACGAAGACATCATTTGTCTGTGCAATTTTGAAATCCAACACGATAAAAAATTTCAACAAATCAAGGCTCATATATTAAAGACTCTGGAGGAAGCAGGATATCAATTACTTCTATATAAAGAGCTGCGCCCGCCGAAAGTCGATGAAGAATGTTTCGAAGACATTTTCGCAGTATTAAAAAAAGAAGGAAAGCTGATTGAAATAGCAGATTCTTATTACGTTACAGAAGTAAAGCTGCAAGCCGTAATTGAAAAGGTGGAACAACATTTCAGAGAACACGAAATACTAACCTATTCAGAAATGCGTGATAACTTGGAAATATCAAGAAAAACCGCTAAAATATGGATAGAATATTTAGATAAAATCAAGATTACAATGCGTTGTGGAAATGAGACAGAGCGAGTAGCATTTGGCTTAAAAGAATAAAACCATTAATATAAGGAAGTGAAGTGCAAAGAAAATGAAAAAAGAGCAGACATATACACACGTATCACACGATTTCGAACCGGTTTTTGATGAAAACTCAAAAGTACTGATATTAGGGACATTTCCGTCGGTCAAATCGAGAGAAAACCAGTTCTATTACGGACATCCGCAGAACCGTTTCTGGAAAGTAATCGCAGGACTGACAGAAAGCGAAGTGCCACAGACCATTGAAGAAAAGAAAAAATTATTGCTGGAGCACGGCATCGCGATATGGGATGTCATTGAGAGCTGTGATATTATTGGTTCAAGTGACAGTAGTATAAAAAATGTTGTTCCGGCTGACATTGAAAGAGTGGTCGCAAATTCTAAAATCCAAAACATTTATGCAAATGGCGGGACGGCAAAGAAACTGTATGAAAAATACGGCCAGAAAAAAACAGGACGGGAGATTATTGGTCTGCCTTCTACAAGTCCTGCAAATGCAGCGTATTCACTGGAAAGGTTATTAGAATGTTGGCAGGAAGTGAAAAAGGTATTATAATAGTGAAAAAATAAATCACAAGACAAGGAGGCAGCATCATGAAATTAGGATTTATTGGAACAGGAAATATGGCAGGAGCCATTATGGGTGGCGTGATTAAGAGCGGGTTATTTAAGCCGGAAGAGATTATAGGAGCGGATTTGTTGGAAGCAGGGCGTGAAAAAGTTAAAACATTGTATGGTATTCATGTGACAGCAGACAACAAAGAGGCTGTGGAGAAGGCAGAGACAATCATCTTGTCCGTAAAACCTCAATTTTATGAGTCTGTGATCGCAGAGATTAAAGAGCTTATAAAACCGGAGCAGATTGTCATTACGATTGCACCGGGAAAAACTCTTGAATGGCTGGCAAAACAGTTTGGTAAGGATGTAAAGCTTGTCCGTACAATGCCAAATACACCGGCTATGGTAGGCGAAGGAATGACAGCTGCCTGCCGAAACGAATTTGTCACAGATGAAGAGCTCGAAGGCGCAAAAAAGATTTTATCCGCATTTGGTAAAGTAGAAGTGGTCAGTGAACATTTGATGGATGTAGTTGTGTCCGTAAGCGGAAGCTCACCGGCATATGTATTTATGTTTATCGAAGCGATGGCTGACGCAGCAGTTGCAGACGGTATGCCGAGAGCACAGGCATATCAATTTGCGGCACAGGCAGTGCTTGGAAGTGCAAAGATGGTGCTTGAGACAGGAAAACATCCGGGAGAATTAAAAGACATGGTATGCTCACCGGGCGGAACAACAATCGAGGCTGTACGCGTACTGGAAGAAAAAGGATTACGCTCTGCTGTGATTGAAGCAATGAAGGCTTGTACAGATATTGCAAAAAAAATGTAAAAAGTGCTTGCATTATTAAAAAACATATGATAAGATACTATTCGTGTCAGAGATGACGCGGGTGTAGTTCAATGGTAGAACACCAGCCTTCCAAGCTGGATACGTGGGTTCGATTCCCATCACCCGCTTTTTTTATTGCAATTTTATAAATGTGTGTTCAGAACCTTCAAGGGTTCTTTTTTTGTATAATTTCCACTTTTGTTAAAGGGAAAGTTGTGCTATACTTGAGAACAAGAATTTATGACTAAGAGTGGGGGAATATGTCGATACTCAGAGTCATGCAAAAAAGATTAACGATATGAGAGGAAGCACAAGATGAATTTTTTAGAAGAAAGAATTTTAAAAGATGGAATTGTAAAAGAAGGGAATGTACTCAAAGTTGACAGCTTTTTGAATCATCAGATGGACATCGAACTGTTCGATCAGATGGGTGCAGAATTTAAGAAACGTTTTGAGGGAAAACCGATCAATAAAATTCTTACAATCGAGGCATCAGGAATCGGTATCGCCTGTGTTGTAGCCCAGCATTTCCATGTGCCGGTTGTATTTGCGAAGAAATCGAAAAGCATCAATTTAGAAGGCGAGATGTATGTTGCGCAGGTAGAATCATTTACACACAAATGTCAGAATAATGTGATCGTAGCACAGAAGTTCTTAAATCCGGAAGACCATGTGCTGATTATCGATGATTTCCTGGCTAACGGATGTGCATTGCAGGGATTGATCCAGATTGTACAGTCTGCAGGAGCAACAGTAGAAGGAATCGGAATCGCAATTGAGAAAGGCTTCCAGTCAGGTGGAAGAATCATCCGTAATCTTGGATTCCAGTTGGAGTCTCTGGCAATTGTAGAGAGCATGGATGCAGAGACTGGAAACGTTGTATTCCGTGAGCAGTAATATACATAGCATTGCAACAGCTTTAAGAAGAACAGTCTGTTTTATAGTCTGTTTGATATTATTTGCTGCGCTATTTCCGATTCCTGTAAAAGCAGCAGAACAATCAGAAAAAGAAGCAATCCGGGTAGGATGGTATGAGTGTGCTTATCAGATTACAAGAGCGAATGGGGAACGAAGCGGATATGCTTATGAATATGAACAGACTGTTTCGACGTATACCGGTTGGGATTACAAGTATGTAAACGGTGATTGGACAGAATTGCTGTATATGTTGCAGAATGGTGACATAGATATCATGGCAAATGTATCCTACACAGATGAACGTGCGAAGACGATGCTTTTCTCAGACCGTCCTATGGGAGAAGAAAAGTACTATTTATATGTCGATATTACAAATGCAGATATCTCTCTGATGAATTTGTCGAACTTGAATGGGAAACGCATTGCTATGATAAAAAACAGCGTGCAGACGGACCAGTATTGCGAGTGGGAGAAAGAGCACAATATAACGACAGAGCATGTATTGGTTGATGATATTGAAGAGACAAAAGAGTTGCTTGACAATGATGAAATCGATGGAATTATATCTACAGAAAATTCCGTTTGGGTCGATCGAGGATTATCGGCAGTTGTCATAACAGGCAGTTCAGATATTTATTTTGGAATCAGTAAGGCACGTCCTGATTTAAAAGAAGCACTGGATGCCGCCATGCGCTCTATAGAATATGATAAACCATTTTACAATGACGATCTTTACAAACAATATATTACAACAGAAGCAGTTGTATTTCTTACGGAAAAAGAAAAAGAGTGGCTGAAAGAACATGGAGAGATTCGACTTGGTTTTTTGAAGGATGATACTGGATTTAGTACATATGACAGAGACAATGGCGAATTAATCGGGGTGATCAATGATTATGTACAGGATGCAAGTGATTGTTTTGGTGGAGATAAGATAAAATTTCGTCTGATAGGATTTGACCTGGAAGAAAATCAGATAGAGGCATTGCAGGAAGGCAAGATTGATATGATTTTTCATGCAGGGCAGAATCCGTATATGGCAGAGCAAAACGGCATATCGCTGTCTGATACCGTATTATCAACACCATTGGCAGTACTCACGAGGCAGAGCCATTTTGATGAAAATGCAGAAAATCGTGTTGCGATTTCAAAAGAAGATCTTCAGTATAAATGGTATATTTCTTATAACTATCCGAATTGGAAGATTGTAGAATGTAATTCTGCAGAGGATGCTGAAAACAAAGTGATAAAAGGGATAGCAGACTGTTTTCCAATCAGAACAGGACAGTTGATGCAATATGTAGATGACAAGAATTTTCATAGCGTATTCTTAACAAAAATTATGAATGCATCATTTGCAGTAAGCAAAGGAAATACAACGCTGTTATCTATTTTAAATAAGACATTAAAAACAATGCAGACTTCGAAATTGACCAGTGCGGAATCCATGTATGAAGATTCTTTGAAGAAAGTTACAACCAAAGAATTTATAAGGGATAATTTTCTGATATTCAGCCTTGTTATTTTAACAGTATTTATAGTAGTGTTGGTGATCATTCTGGGGCTGTTGAGAAAAGCGAGGATTGCAGAAGAAAAAGCGAAGAATGCACAGCTACAGGCAGAGCAGGCGAACAGTGCAAAATCGACATTCTTATTTAATATGTCACACGATATTCGTACACCGATGAATGCATTGCTTGGCTATAATCAGTTGATGAAAAAACAGCTGACGGATCCTAAATTACTGGATTATCAGCAAAAGATTGAGCGGGCCGGAAAACTGCTTCTGGACATTATCAATAATGTACTCGACCTTGCGAGAATAGAGAGCGGGAAGATGTATTTAAATGAGTCTTATGTCCAGGTAGACCAACTGTTTGAAGAAGTAGTAGGCGTGTTTGAGCCACAGACAAAAGAGAAGAACATTAATCTTAAATCCGAAGCTTGTATTCAACATCCACACATTATGTGTGATATTACAAAAATAAAACAGATTTTTGTGAATCTTATCAGCAATGCAGTCAAATATACACCATCCGGTGGGACCATCGAGATAAAACTTCAAGAGATTCCGTGTGAGAAGGAAGGTTTTGCAGCGTTTCGGACAGAGATCCGTGATAACGGTATTGGAATGAGTAAAGAATTTCTTCCAACTTTGTTTGATCCCTTTTCACGAGAACGCAATACGACTACAAGCAAGGTAGCCGGAACCGGCCTTGGCATGGCAATCGTCAAAGATTTTGTCGATTTAATGGACGGTACGATTGAAGTTCAGAGCGAATTAGCGAAAGGAACAACATTTATCGTTCATCTTATGCACAGAAAAGCAGACGAGCAATATTACCGACAAACAGATGAAGGAGTAGAATCCGACGAAGCAGAAAATATATTGCAGGGCAAACATATTCTGATGGCAGAAGATAATGAGCTAAATGCTGAAATTGCAAGCACGATTCTTGAAGAAATGGGACTGCAGATTGACTGGGTCAATGACGGAGTCCAGTGTGTCAGCAAGGTGAAACAGATGCCGGCAGGAACCTATGACCTGATCCTAATGGATATTCAGATGCCTAATATGGATGGATATAAAGCAACCGAGATCATCCGAAAGATGTCAGATAAAGAAAAGGCAGAGATTCCAATCATAGCTATGACAGCGAATGCCTTTGAAGAAGATAGAAGAAAAGCAATTTCTATCGGTATGAATGAACATATCACAAAGCCGATAGATGCAGAGAAGATGAAAAAAACAATAACCGAAGTGTTGAAGTGAACCATTGGGGACGGGGTGAACCGGTGGGGACAGGGTTTAATGGCTCTTTTTGGCTTGCCAAAAAGAGCCATTAAACCCCGTCCCCATCCGGCTTCGCCCCGTCCCCACTGGCACCCTTTTTCTGTCTAAGGAAAGATATTTGTTTCTTTTCCATTTTGGCGGACTTCCCTTATATACATTTAATTAATGATTGTAGATATTTATAAGGTAAAGAGGTTGAGATAAGACCGTGTGAGAAATACGTTATTGGCCCAATTATGAAAGAGGGAGGACGAGTAAAATGAAAAAGTTTATTGCATTGAGTTTAGCAGCAATTATGGTAGTTTCTGTATGTGCTTGTGGAAGTGAAAAAACAAAATCAGCGGGTAAAGAGATTTTTTCATGCTATGATTTGGAAGTCCAGAACTTTGCAGAGTCCTTTGATGCATCAGAAATTGTAACAATGATTTATCAGAAGAACCATGAGGTGTCGGAAAAATTTATTCTGGAAGACAAAAAGCAGATCAACAAACTATTTCAGGCACTTTGTAAAGTGGAAGTATTGGAAAAGACAGAAGAGAGAGCATCTGATTATGATGATATTTTTATTTTTACTCTGCGAACAGCGCAGGCATTTACATTTGCGTTCAATCAGCACCATCTGGTAATTGGAAATGATGTTTATTATGTTCAAGGCGATGAGGAACTATGGAAAATTGCAAAAGAAATCTCGTCAAGTGAGAACGCGCAAGGAGAGGTAAAAGGTCAGATGGAAGATTATCAGAAGAAAGAAGAATCGCAGCAAGAGAAAATTAAAGTTATTCCTACAGCGGCAGAACAGGTCGTATTGGAAGATTATCAGACTTCAGAATTCAGTATGAAACTTCCAACAGGCTGGGTGGTAAATTCCGGAGGTGATGGGATGGCCTTTAGTCTTTGTGCATACGATCCGCAGAACCCGGTCAATCAAGTATTTGTACTTTTAAAAGCAATGCCACTGATGCATGATCCGAATAGCAGAAGTTATTATGAACAATCCCAGCAAATGTATGGCGGAAACTATTATATTATGGCAGACGCACCGGCGTTGGAGAATCCGTCCACAGAAAATTTCTATCAGATTTTCTCAAGCTATGCATCGTTTGCGGAGAAAGATGAACCATCTTATTATGGATATACATTTCCAAGGTTCCATGATTTTACTGTGATGGAGGTGTTTGAAAGTAATTCGAATATGAAATCTATTGCAATTAATCCTGCATTGCTACGTGCAAGTTTCACGGATGAAAGCGGAAGAAGAGGAGAAGGAATGTTTACGGCGGATGTTGTAGATTTTTCAGGAAATCTGCAGGATGCATCGTGGATGTTTGGATTTGATACAGGTTATTATATGGCGTACAATATCATGGCAGTCACTGCAGAAGAAAACAGTTTTATTGACTGGGAAAGTATTTTGTGTCAGTGCCTTGCTAGTATCGACTTTACAGATGCTTTTGTCAGTAATGCGATTGCGCAGAGTAATGAGACAGTGGCGAATTCCAGACAGTTGAGTCAGACATTGAGTGATACATCTGATATGATTATGTCTTCCTGGGAAACAAGAAATACAAGCGATGATATTATTCGTCAGAAGCAGAGTGATGCAACGCTTGGTTTTGAGAGAATTTATGATACGGAGAAAGATAAAATATATAAAGCTACAAATGGGTGGAGTGATAAATATGCAGATGACAGATTCAAGCTTGTGACAGATGATAGCATGTATACAAGACCGATTGATGGATATATTGATTACTGAGACCAAATAGGGACGGAGTTTAGAGGCCATTGGGGACGGGGTTATCCGGCTTTTTGCTTGCAAAAAAGCCGGATAACCCCGTCCCCAATGGCCTGGACTGGTATGTAAAGGCAGAGGATATTGTCTTGAAGAATAAAAGCAATCAGAACGCAGGAAACCCACAGAACCATGCTCCGCAGGGACAGCCGAAAAAATAAACTGATACCTAGATTTTCGTTGTAATGGATATATGTAGCTGTTATAATGTGGAAATGAAAAAACACTTAGATTTTATCTTTCGTATTGTATATGAAAAATACCATAAAATGAAAAAGCAAAGAATATTTGCGTAAAAAAATAGCAATGAAAAAAGCTCATTGCTTGTTATTTTAGCGATTATAGATAAAAATGTAATTGTAAGGAGGTAGGAATATGCAATTAGGTCAGGCAATTGCACAAATTAGAAAGGAACGAGGGCTGACACAAGAAGCTTTTGCAAAAGTCTTTAATGTAACAAGGCAAACGGTTTCAAATTGGGAGAACGAAAAGAGCTATCCAGATTTATCTACATTAGTAAAAATTAGTGATGAGTTTAATGTCTCTCTTGATGTTTTGCTGAAAGGAGATTTTCGTATGGTAAAAGATATTGATAAGAAGATAAAAAAACAACCATTCTATATAGGTATTATAATCGGTTTAATCGTTATTGTTATTGCTATATTTTCCTTTATTTACGTCAATGACAAAAGGCTTAGTGATACTACAAAAGACTATGCAGATTTTATATTAAACTCTGTGGTATCAATAGAGATACATGATTCCCAAAGTGGCGAGCTGATAACAAAATATGGAGATAAAAGTAGTATAGATAAGGTCAATGCTATCTTAGATATTGAAAATTGGGAAAAAGTAGAGAATATAGATAAAAACATCAGTCCTATATATACCTTAGAATTATATTGCAATACTACGAAGCAAGATACAGACGATGATATAAAAGAGATCACCATTTATAGTAATGGAAAATATGTATCATTTTTTACTACTTCACCAGGAGTAAAACAAAATTATAAGGCAAATATTGATATTACGGAATTGATAGGTAAATAACAATCTAGTAAAATTCAGTTTGACAATTTCATAATCATAGGGATAGCGACGGATGTTTGTGCATTGGTCGCTTTTCTATATTACCACTTTTATTATGACAGTTTCAAAAAGCTCCTGCATCGTCAAAAGCTGGCAAAAATGGTACTGGAAAACAAGTGGTATGAAGCCGATATCGTACAATTCCGTCCCAAACTAGTCTACTAACTGGTTCCCTAACAAATTCTACTTCTGAGGGGTGTGTTTTTTCTCTGAAATAGAGTACGATTAAAATAAAAAGGGAGGTAGCTGAATGGATCTTATTAAAATTGGAAAATACATTGCAGGTAAGCGAAAGTCATTGGGGATGACACAAAAGCAACTGGCAGAAAAATTAGGTATGAGCGATAAGTCTGTTTCTAAATGGGAGCGAGGAGTTTCCCATAGTTAAAGATACCACACCAAATATGATGAACCCACGCTTATACACTACCAGCTATAATAAACCGCAAGGACAGCAATTTGATGATACTGCTGTCCTTTCTTTTATAAAATTGCAGTACACATAAAAAAGCTGTAAAATGATAAATATATTTGTCCTTGTAACAATTCTCGGACATTTGCCTGTTATACTATCTGCAAAAAGAAAAGGAAGTGACAATATGAAGCAGATTTTAATTGTCGAAGACGATAATCTTTTGAATAAAACGCTTACTTATAATTTGGAATTGGACGGTTACACAATAACTTCTGTTCTGAATGCAAGGACAGCCGCTGAATCATTAAAAACAAACATTTTTGATTTGGTATTGCTGGATATAAATTTACCAGACGGAAATGGTTATGACCTATGCCGTCTTATCAAGCCAGAGCATCCTGATACAGTAGTTATATTTCTAACTGCCAACGATCAGGAAAGCGATCAGATACGAGGATATGAAGCTGGTGCAGTGGATTATATCACGAAACCTTTTTCGATTAGTGCTTTGCAGCGAAAGATCAAAGCCATGTTCGCTATGTTGGAACATCACAAACCAGCTAAGGATATTTACGAGGATGGTAGCCTGTTTCTGGATTTTTCGGAACAATTTGCAAGTTTGAACGGGAAACCATTAGCGCTTTCTGCGATGGAATATAAAATGCTGAACCTATTTCTTAAAAATCCGAAGCAGGTACTTACCCGCCAACAACTTTTGGAAAGGCTGTGGGACATTGATGAAAAATATGTAGATGAACATACCCTTACTACTTCTATCAGCCGCATTCGCAGTAAGATTGAAGCGGATGGCGACACATATATCAAAACGGTTTACGGTATGGGTTATCAATGGACAGGAGGCGAAAAGAAATGAAACTGAATAACCTTTCTGCTAAGAAAATTTGTAGACTGATTAGTGCTGGCATGGTTTTCTCTATGCTGGTAATTACTGGTATTTTCGGCGGTATAATGCAGGATACACGAATTTTCATAGCGGGTGGAACATTGACACTCTGTGCATTTTTCTGGATTTTTCTATTGGTGCTGTTTTTTGGAAAACGCCTTTCTCATCTTACTTCTAATTTGTGCCGGACGCTGGACAACATGATTGATGGAAACGAGGAATTACAAAAGTCAAATGATAGTGAAACTCTTTTTGCCCGTATCAACCACCGCTTAATCCGGTTGTATGAGATTATGCAGAAAAACCGACACAAGATAGACATGGAACGACAGGAGCTTCAAATGCTGATTTCTGATATTTCGCATCAAGTAAAAACGCCTGTCAGCAATTTGCAAATGGTAACGGACACACTTTTAACAAAGCCTGTTTCAGAAGAAGAACGGATGGACTTTTTACAAGGCATACGCAGTCAGACTGATAAACTAGATTTTCTGTTCCAAGCACTGGTTAAAACATCCCGGTTGGAAACCGGAGCGATACGATTAGAAAAGAAAGACAGCAGCTTATTCCACACGCTTGCACAAGCCATGAGCAGTATAGTATATGCCGCAGAGAAAAAAGAAATTGCTGTATCCGTGGATTGCCCGGAAAATTTGATAATCTCCCATGATAGCAAGTGGACAAGCGAAGCCCTTTTCAATCTGCTGGACAATGCAGTAAAATACACTCCGTCAGGTGGAAAGATTTCTGTATCAGTGGTTCAGTGGGAAATGTACGTAGAGGTCAAAGTGACCGACACCGGCAAGGGCATTTCAGAAAGCAATCAGGCTGCCATCTTCCGGCGCTTCTATCGTGAGGAAGAAGTAAACGATCAACAGGGTGTAGGAATAGGTTTGTATTTGGCTCGTGAGATTGTAACAAGGCAAGGGGGCTATATCAAGGTCGTTTCAGAGCTGGGGCAAGGCTCAGAATTTTCTATTATGCTTCCTGTAAGGTAAGATATAACCACTTTTTTTGAAATGTCCGAGCGTTGTAACATTTCACTTTGATTTTCGATAAAAATTTTTCTATCTCGGACATTTGTGTAACATTTGTGGTTTACAATGGCTTTATCAACAGATAGAAAGCCTTGAAAGGAGCATTTGAATATGAGCATTTTACAAACAATCGACTTAAAGAAGTATTACGGCACAGAACCAAATATTACTCGTGCCCTTAATGGTGTAAATTTTACTGTGGAACAGGGAGAATTTGTTGCCGTAGTTGGAACTTCCGGCAGCGGTAAGTCTACATTGCTTCACATGATGGGAGGACTTGATACCCCCACTTCCGGCAGCGTGATTGTACGGGGAGAAGAACTCGCAAAAAAGAATGATGATGAATTGACAATTTTCCGCCGTCGTAACATCGGATTTATCTTCCAAAATTATAATCTGGTTCCGATTTTGAATGTATATGAAAATATCGTCCTGCCTGTGGAACTGGATGGCGATACAGTAGACCAGAAATTTATGGACGAAGTTGTGTATATGTTGGCTTTAGAAGATAAACTGGAAAATATGCCGAACAATCTTTCAGGCGGTCAACAGCAACGTGTAGCGATTGCACGAGCTTTAATTACGAAGCCTGCGATTATCCTTGCTGATGAACCGACCGGAAATCTTGATAGCAAGACCAGTGCAGATGTGTTAGGGCTTTTGAAGCATACCAGCGGAGAGTTTAATCAGACCATTGTAATGATTACTCACAACAACGAGATCGCTCAACTCGCAGACCGCATTGTACGGATTGAAGATGGTAAAATTGTTGGCTAAAGGAGGTGGGAATTATGAATTATCCTTTTGAAAATGATACCAGTGCAGTAATTAAAAAATTAGCACGAAAAAGTGTGCGTTTTGATAAGAAGAAAAACTTATTTTGCCTTTCGGCAATTATTGTAGCCGTTGCTATGATAATGATGTCGTTGCTCACAGTGCAAAATATCATTTATCAAAATCAGAAAGAAATCGAAGGATTACATCAAGGGATTTTCTTTGACATTACGCAGGACAGTAAAGAAAAGTTGTTAGCAAACGAAGAAGTAAAAAGTGTAGGACTTTCCTGTAATATCAAAACAGTGAAAGAAAATTCTAAAGAACTGTCTCTGATTTATTATGATGATGACATGCTTAGTTTGATTCCTGCCTTTGACGGAAAATATCCAGAGAAAGCAAGTGAAATTGCTGTTACAGATGCCTTTTTTGCCAGTGAAAATAAGTCTCCGGAAATCAACGCCATAGTTCAGTTGAATCTGGATGGTACTTTGAAGAATTATACTATTGTTGGTATTTATCATGATAAAACTTCTACCGCTTATCCTGTTTTTGTTTCACTTGAAAAATGCCGGGAATTACGTGGAAATAACCTGCTTAATGGATATGTTTGGCTTGAAAATGCAGATACCCTTACAAAAGACGAAGCAACAGAAATATTATCTCAAATTTCAGAGGAGACTGGACTGAATAATTGGACAGTCAGCAGTTACTATGATTATGTAAATACAACTTTGTCCTTCAGTAATTATGCGGTATATGGTGTAGTTGCTGCCATTTTGTTTTTAGCTGCCGCACTTGTAATTTACAGCATTTTCTATATTTCGGTTGGACAAAAAGTTGCTGAGTTCGGACAGCTTCGGACAATAGGGGCAAGTAAAAAGCAAATTTATAAAATAGTTCTTAAACAGGGTTATATGCTTGCAGTTCCGGGGATTTTAATTGGTAGTATCATGGGAACGATCATCAGCTATTGTCTGCAATCAAAAGGCTGGTCAGTATTTGCATTTATTGTTTCTCTATGTGGCGCATGCCTTTTTGGAATACTGCTTGTTTATATTAGTGTTCGTAAACCAGCAAAAATTGCAGCGAATACTTCTCCAATTTCCGCCCTGAAAAATCCAGTGGGAATTGTAAATTACCGCACTCACAAAAGACATCGTATTACGCCTGTATATTTAGCGAAAATCAGCTTTTCCAGAAACAGAAAAAAATCTCTATTGACCATTTTATCATTGGGACTGTGCGGAGTTATATTTTTCCTTGCAGCAAGTTATCAGAGTTCTTTTAATGCCGAGAGTATGGCTCGTTATTGGGATATGAAGTACGGAGATTTCAAAATCAGCATTGATTTAGAAAACGAAAGTGAAAATTTGGATGCTCTCTTGCAGAAAGAATATTTTTCTGATTATGTAAAGCGTGTTGGAGATATAGAGGGAGTTAGCAATATATTTACTTATGCTACCGTACCAGTTGATTTTTCAACAGACAATGATATTTCAGATAGCACCTTGATGCTCGGCTATAATGAAAAGGATTTGGCGTCGCTAAATGCAGCGGTTTTATCTGGAAATATTACTGATGATACAGAATTAGTTGTAAGTGATCCCGAACGTATTTATGATGTTTACCATTGGAAACCTCAAATTGGGGATACTGTGACCTTTAATTTCAAAAATCATAGTGGTAAAACAATAACAAAAGCATTCAAAATTGGTGCAATCACTTCCAGCAATGATGGAATGGGTGGCTATATTTTCAGAATGCCGGAAAATATGCTCAAAGAACTTGCAGGTTATGACTGTACATACGCAATCGAAATACAAGCAGAAGCTGAATATCAGGAGATAATCGAGCAAGAACTCAAATTACTCGTTTCTGACAATAGGGATGTTCGCTTACAAACCCTTCAAGATTTTATTGTAGAACACCAATCAGACAATCGTGCAGGTTTTACATTAGCTTATGCGATTGCAGCCATCTTGTGGATATTTGCGGTCATCAATCAAATCAATCTTACTGTGACAAATCTTTTATCACAGAAACAGGAAATGGGCACACTAAAATCTATTGGTATGACAAATAAGCAGTTGGAGCAAGCATTTATGATGGAAGGTCTTTTTACTACTTTGATTGCATTGCTTATAACTGCTGTTGTTGGAATCCCCGGCGGATATGCAATCGGTATATTTTTGAAAAATGCAGGCATGTCTACGGGATTTGTATTTCCGGTTGTTGCTTTTACTCTTTTTGCTGTTGCTATGTTTATGCTTGAAAGTTTGATGACAATATTGCTTATTCATTCATGGAAGAAGCAATCTGTTATTGCAATAATGCGAAATTGACGATAGAAAGTTTTTCATATCTCGGTCAGCTCAACAATTACATTACTCTGCTGATACAGCCAGTCCGTAAATTCTTTCGGGCTGGC
>OFCV01000067.1_pt1 | contig 44191 bp, 44 predicted proteins | sample 1520931 | NCBI WGS metagenome assembly OFCV01 (sample SAMEA2699033, study PRJEB24076) | metagenome | biome: Human gut stool | place: Spain | collected 2012-10-21
AAGCTAGAAGCATATGGGTATAATCAGTTCTTTCATCTGATATTTATTATAAATGTCTAACAATCTAACAAATTCATCCGGGCTTTCTTTTCCAATTCGGGTTTTGATAGAAATTTCTAATTTACACTTCCTAAAAATCTCATCTAAAAATTGTTCCAATTCATCCGGATACGCTAAGAATCCGGATCCTCTCATTTTTGAAATCACTGTTTTTGACGGACATCCCAGATTCAAATTAATTTCTTTATACCCATATGCTTCTAGCTTTTCTGCTGTCCGTAGAAAATCTTCCGCTTTATTTGTCAAAATCTGCGGAACAGGATACATATTCAAGTTATTCTCCGGCATAATATCTTGTTTTTCTCTTGTGCTAAAATTACCATTTTGATTTGGTCTGATAAATGGGATGAAGTATTTATCAGCTCCGCCAAAATGATGATAAAGTGCTGTTCGAAACACATGTCCGGTAATTCCTTCCAAAGGTGCTGTATATATTTCCATTTTTTCCTCTTCTAAAAAAGGAAAGCCTTAATTGAAAAGCTTTCCTCTTATCTTATTCCAAATTATTCCTACTGCATAATCATATGCTTTATCATAGATAAATAAGCCAATCTGACCGGCAATCAACGCTCCAATCGTCATGCCTAAAGACAATTGTTTTCCAAATAATAATTTGCTGCATCCAAGCACTGCCGGAATATACATCAAATTAAATATTGCATATTTAATCACCCATAATGCTACTTTGCATTGCTCTATGCTAAACATTGTATTATTTCCAAGCATCTTCCTAATCTGTCTCCAGACACTTTCTGACAATAATATATAAATTCCCATAGCGGCATAAGTAACTACATATAATTTATTTGGCACAACAATCACTCCAAGCAGTACTCCCGCCAAATAAAATGCATATCCTGTCTTCATACCAAATTCTCGGATTATAATTCCCACAAAAAATGACGCCAGTGCAAGAAAAAATACAGTGTTCGATTCCAATATATTGCCTAGTAACATACTGACAATTGAAAATGCCAGCATCAAACCGCCAATCGCAATTTTCTTAGCTTTTACATGCATGGACAAAGATCGCCTCCCATACATTCACAAAGTGTATCTGCAATCCAAAGATCACAGCACGCATTTCCTGTTCCACAAGAATCCGTATTTCTTCCATAACCTGCTCCATATGGATTGTTCTGATAACGCTGTCCACTCCACTCTAGCTGGTTTAACAATCGACGATACTGTTGATTGTTCGGTTCCATATTTACAGCCTGATTCACTTGATCACGTGCAATCAGGTTATTCCCCATATTTGCATTAGCAACGGCACTTAAATAGTACCACTGGGCATCTCGGTTGTTCATTCCATTCAAAACATTCAACGCTTCCGGATATCGTCTTGCATTCAAATAATTATAGACAGCCTGTATCTGTGGATTCTGTTCTGTTCCATATCCACTATTATAGCTGTATCCTCCGCCTTGATAGCCGCCATTAGACTGATATCCTCCCTGTGCACGCTGTCTCATAATCTCATCATAAGCTTCCTGCACTTCTTTAAATTTTTCTTCTGCCAAATCTGCCAGCGGATTATTCACATTCGCATCCGGGTGATATTTTCTCGTCATATCACGATATGCTCTTTTCACTTCATCATCTGAAGCATTTGGTGAAATCCCAAGTACTTCATATGGATTCTTACTTGTCATTTAATACTCCATTCTATTATGTTTCTATCAATGTAACGTTACAATCATATACTACTTTTTAAAAAAAGTCTACTTTCTATCCGCTTTTTTCTCTTCTTTTTCCATCTGTTTTTTTCGATATTTCGCCCAGACACCTGCGTATAAAATATTTCGCAATATCTCCACATCAACCAGACACGGTAACTGCTCAAATGCTGTACTACATTCCGCAATCATCATTTGAAGCATCTGGTAGCATTTTTCTTCAAAATTTTCTTCAAAACGCAATGTCTTCAACGGATTATAACATTTCTCTTTCATATCCTTTTGCAAATCATCATATGCATCCATAATATAAATGAATTTTCCAAGGAAGAACCCAACCTTTCTAAGCGTCGGTTCCCACATATCTTCCTTATACACAAGTAATTCTTCCATCAGCCTTCCGAAACACCCTGCCGGTAAATCTATGTTCTGACAATTTTCCTTTTCATACTCTGCCAACTTTTTTAGTTCTCTGCGAATCACTTGGCTTTGTCTTTTATATTTTTTCTCTATCTTCTTAGCTTTTCCATGAAGCGTTTTCGAGGCAAGTAATCCACTTACTTTCTTTTCATCTTGCCAGTTATCTATCATGTGATAATATGCAAGCAGCACATTCATATCTGCACAATATTCTGTAATCTCATTCTGGATCATCCACTGCTTTTTCACCGGATGAGTCTTACATCTATGTGAAGAAGTCAGGCCTTTCACCTCATACAAGGACGTCAAAAGTATCACTGCAAATGTCATATCATATGTCAATGTCAGCTGACCTACATTCCCATGTCTCTCCTTTAAAGTCCGACACAACCCACAATAATATGAACGATATTTTCTCCAGTCCTTCATCTTCAATTCAGGTTCACAAATTGTCACATATCCAAACATTTTTTATTCCTCTTCTGCCCATCCATAAGAACGCTCTACCGCCCGCTTCCATCCACGGAGCATTTTGTCTCGTTTTTCACTTTCGATATTTGGCGTAAATGTGCGGTCAATTGCCCAATTCTTTACTACTTCTTCTTTATCTTTCCAATATCCCACTGCAAGTCCCGCCAGATAAGCTGCTCCCATCGCTGTTGTCTCTACACATTTTGGTCTGTTAACCGGAGCATCACTGACATTTGCCTGTGTCTGCATCAAGAAATTATTTGCACTTGCGCCTCCATCTACCTTTAATGTTGCCAGCTGTAAATCTGCATCTGACTTCATCGCCTGTAACACATCATTTACTTGATATGCTAAAGATTCCAAAGTTGCTCTTACAATGTGGTATTTATTTACTCCACGAGTCAATCCGACAATTGCCCCTCTTGCATATTGATCCCAATATGGAGCACCCAACCCGGTAAATGCCGGAACAACATAACAGCCATTTGCATCTGAAACCTTCTGCGCCATATACTCTGTGTCAGATGCCGAATCAATCAAGCGCAACTCATCTCGAAGCCACTGTATCGCTGCTCCTGCTACAAATATTGAGCCCTCCAGAGCATAATTCACCTTACCATCAATTCCCCAGGCAATTGTTGTAACCAGACCATTTTCAGAAAACACCGGTGTCTCCCCTGTATTCATCAACAAAAAGCATCCTGTTCCGTATGTATTTTTTGCTTCTCCTTTTTCAAAACAAGTCTGACCAAATAATGCCGCCTGCTGATCTCCTGCCGCTCCTGCAATTGGGATACGTCCGCCGAAAAATGATGGGTCTGTCTCGCCATAAATCTCACTGGATGGTTTTGCCTGTGGAAGCATGCTTTTCGGAATCCCAAGTTCTGCCAGAATTTCTTCATCCCATTCTAAAGTATTAATATTGAACATCATTGTCCGGGATGCATTGGAATAATCTGTTACGTGAACAGCGCCCCTTGTCAGCTTCCATATCAGCCAGGTTTCTACTGTTCCAAACAAAAGTTCTCCACGCTCTGCACGCTCTCTTGCGCCCTCCACATTATCTAATATCCATTTTACCTTTGTTCCGGAAAAATATGCATCAATGACCAATCCTGTTTTCTTACGAAATGTCTCTGTAAGTCCTTTTTCTTTCAATTCATCACAATATCTGGATGTACGTCTGCATTGCCACACGATTGCATGATAGATTGGTTTTCCAGTGTTTTTATCCCACACAATGGTTGTCTCACGCTGGTTTGTAATACCAATTGCCGCAATTTCTTCTGCCGATACACCAATTTTATTCATTGCATCACGTGCCACCTGCAGCTGTGTTGACCAGATTTCTCCTGCATCATGTTCAACCCATCCCGGTTTTGGAAAATACTGTGTAAATTCTTTTTGTGCTACACTACACATCTCGCCTTTTTCATTAAATAAAATGCATCTGTTGCTAGTAGTTCCGGCATCTAACGCCATAATATATTTCCCCATATTTTTTCTCCTGTTCTATCTAATCCGTTCTTTTCAATCTATTTTATATTATAACGTATTGCATAAAAAAAGACCAGCATGTTTCCATGCCGGTCTCTCTTTAATCACCGATTCTCATCGAGTAATTTATTCTTATTTCTCTTCTTCTCCATAGAGTGTGATTAACTTCTTCAGGTAATCATATCTCTCTGCTGCTTCCTGCTCATTGATTGCGAACAGTTTGTCAGCTTTTTCTGGATTAGCTCTCTTCAGAGCGTTGTAACGAACTTCTCCGTTCAGGAAGTCCTGATATCCTTCCATCTTAGGCTCTTTACTATCAAGAGTAAACTTATTGCCTTCAGCAGCTGGATTGAATCTGAAGTTGTTCCAGTATCCGCATTCTACTGCAAGCTGTTCCTCTGTCATAGCTTTGCTCATACCCTTCTTAATACCATGGTTGATACATGGAGCGTATGCGATGATAAGTGATGGTCCTGGATAAGCCTCTGCCTCTGCAATTGCTTTTACAGTCTGATTGAAATCAGCACCCATAGCAATCTGTGCAACATATACATAACCATAGCTCATAGCCATGCTTGCAAGGTCTTTCTTCTTAGTCTCTTTTCCGCCTGCTGCGAACTGAGCTGTAGCACCAGTCTTAGTAGCTTTAGAAGACTGTCCACCTGTATTAGAATATACCTCTGTATCGAATACCATGATATTGATATCTTTCTTACTTGCAAGAACGTGGTCAACACCACCAAATCCGATATCGTAAGCCCATCCGTCTCCACCGAAGATCCACTGAGATTTCTTAGACAGGTAGTCTTTCATCTTCAGTACTTCAGCTCTTTCTTCAAGGTCACATGAGCATGCTTCCAATGCTGCTACAAGTTTATCTGTTGCTGCACCATTAGCTGCTCCATTTGTAAATGTATCAAGATATTCTTTTGCTGCTGCTTTTACATCTTCTTTTTCAGCAACTTCAGCAATCTTCTCTACTTTACCTTTCAATCTGTCTCTGATTGTATTCTGTGCAAGAAGCATACCATAACCAAACTCAGCATTATCTTCGAAGAGTGAGTTAGACCAAGCTGGTCCTTTTCCTTCTGGAGTTACTGTGTAAGGTGTTGATGGTGAAGAGTTACCCCAGATTGAAGAACATCCTGTTGCATTTGCAATGTACATTCTATCTCCGAATAACTGTGTAATTAATTTAGCGTAAGGTGTCTCACCACATCCAGCACAAGCTCCTGAGAACTCAAGCAATGGCTGTTTGAACTGACTTCCTTTCACTGTTTCTGGTTTGAACTTAGCAACAACTTCTGGTTTTACAGGAATCTCTGTACCGAAATCGAAGTACTGCTGTTCTCCAGCGTTTTCTTCCATGTTTGCCATTGTAAGAGCTTTTTCACCCTTCTTACCTGGACAAACGTTAGCACAAGATCCACATCCTGTACAGTCATAAGCTGAAACAGTCATTGTGAATTTCATTCCTGGCATACCGATCATATCCAGTGTCTTGATTCCTTCTGGAGCTTTTGCAGCTTCTTCTTCTGTAAGAGCTACCGGACGGATAACTGCGTGTGGACATACATATGCACAACGGTTACACTGAATACATGTATCTGGATTCCATACTGGAATATCTACTGCGATACCACGTTTCTCATATGCAGATGTTCCTGATGGTGTAGAACCATCTACATAATCTGCAAATGCAGATACTGGAAGTGTATTACCTTCCTGAGCATTTACTTTAGCCTGGATATTCTTAGCAAATGATACGGCATCTTTTCTTCCTGCTTCATCTACATGTGGAGCGAAAAGACCTTCATCATCTGCATCTTTCCAGCTTTCTGGAACTTCGATGGCTACTACCTGTTTTGCACCGGCATCAATAGCATCGTAGTTCATCTGTACAATCTTGTCACCTTTTCTTCCGTAAGTAGCTTTTGCTGCTTTCTTCATAAGGTCAATTGCTTCTTCCTCTGGAATAATAGCTGCCAGTTTGAAGAATGCTGACTGGAGAACTGTATTGATACGTCCGCCAAGTCCGATTTCTTTACCAATCTTGATACCATCGATTGTGTAAAGTTTGATGTCATGGTTAGCAATAAAAGCTTTCACCTGTCCTGGTAAATGCTCCTCAAGACCTTCCATATCCCATGGGCAGTTCAGAAGGAATGTACCACCGTCAACTAATTCCTGAACCATGTTGTATTTATTTACATATGATGGGTTATGACATGCAACAAAGTTTGCCTGGTGAATCAAATAAGTTGATTTGATTGGTGATTTACCAAAACGCAGGTGAGACATTGTTACACCACCAGACTTCTTAGAATCATAGTCAAAGTAAGCCTGTGCATACATGTCTGTATTGTCACCGATAATCTTGATAGAGTTCTTGTTAGCACCTACAGTACCATCTGCTCCAAGACCCCAGAACTTACAGTTGATTGTTCCTTCTGGTGTTGTAACAAGTGGTTTGCCTGTCTCTAATGACAGATTTGTAACATCATCAACGATACCAAGTGTAAATCTTGGTTTTTCATCATTTTTATATACTGCTACGATCTGTGCAGGTGTTGTATCTTTAGAACCTAATCCATAACGTCCTGAGAATACAGGTACTGCATCGAATTTAGATCCTTTAAGTGCTGCAACTACATCTAAATACAGTGGCTCGCCAAGTGATCCTGGCTCTTTTGTTCTGTCAAGAACAGAAATCTTCTTAACGCTGTCCGGAATAGCTGCGATCAAAGCTTCTGCGCTGAATGGTCTGTAAAGACGAACTTTAACAACACCCACTTTTTCTCCGGCTTTTGTTAAGTAATCAATTGTCTCTTCGATTGTGTCACAAACAGATCCCATAGCAACGATAATGTGCTCAGCATCTTCTGCTCCATAGTAGTTGAACAGTTTGTAATCTGTTCCGATCTTCTCGTTAACTTTGTCCATATATTTCTGAACAACGCCTGGAAGAGCATCATAATATGGGTTACATGCTTCTCTTGCCTGGAAGAAGATGTCTGGGTTCTGAGCTGAACCTCTCTGACATGGGTGATTTGGATTCAGTGCATGTGCACGGAATTCGTCAACTGCATCCATGTTAACCATATCTTTCAGATCTTCGTAATCCCATGTCTCGATTTTCTGAATCTCATGAGATGTTCTGAATCCATCAAAGAAGTTAATGAATGGAAGTTTTCCTTCCAATGCTGCACAGTGTGCTACTGGTGTTAAATCCATAACTTCCTGAACACTTGACTCACAAAGCATAGCAGCACCTGTCTGACGACAAGCATAAACATCTGAATGATCTCCGAAAATGTTCAATGCGTGGCTTGCCAACGCACGAGCAGATACGTTGAATACACCTGGTAACTGCTCTCCTGCAACTTTATATAAGTTAGGAATCATAAGAAGTAATCCCTGTGATGCTGTAAATGTTGTTGTCAATGCTCCGGCTGATAAGGAACCATGTACTGCTCCTGCTGCTCCTGCCTCTGACTGCATCTCTGTTACCTGTACAGTCTGTCCGAAAATATTCTCTCTACCTTCTGTAGCCCATTCGTCAACGTGCTCTGGCATAACAGATGATGGTGTAATAGGGTAAATAGCTGCAACTTCTGTATAAGCATATGAAACGTGAGCTGCTGCCTGGTTACCATCCATGGTCTTCATTTTTCTTGCCATTTCTTGTTCCTCCTTAAATAGTACATTGCAAAAAGTTATTCTTTCACATGTAAATTTATTATATCTCTAAATTCTTCAAAAGTCTATAGAATCCCTTCTGGTTTTTGTTTCTTTTCCGATACATTGAACAAAAAATGTATTATTTTATCACATCTTTATGACATATTCGTTAATGAAATAACAAGTCTGGTGTGAAAAGTCGCTTTCTTTTTCCTTATATGACCTTTTAGTAAATAGAAAAAACACGCAGCACACTCTTCGCACACTGCATGTTTCTTCTACTTCTTTTTCGTATATCTGATTTTCTGAATCATCAAGATTATTCCTGTGGTTGCGACAATAAGCGCTGCCAAAAGCTGTGATACCGGAACTCCAATTCTGTGCAATATCAATTGATCTGTACGAAGTCCTTCAATCCAGACTCTTCCAAGGCCATATCCAAACAAATACATCAAGAATAATTCTCCATTGTATTTTTTGTGCTTTCTATACAGGAACAAAACAAGTAATACACAAGCACACCAGAATGATTCGTATAAAAATGTCGGATGCACTTGAATGTATTGGGCACCGCGAATTGTCTGTACATGCGCCCACATTTTCTCTGTAATGTCACTGTCTCTTACCGCATCTACCGGAAGTCTCATAGCAAACAGTGAATCGGTATATTCACCAAACGCTTCACGATTAAAGAAATTTCCCCATCGTCCAAGCATCTGACCATTTACCAATGACATTGCAATCGTATCAAAGATCAGTGGAGCGCTGATTTTTTTCACTTTTGCACAAATTAAGACTGCAATAACTGCACCGATCACACCGCCATAAATCGCAAGACCGCCTTCTCTCAGATTAAAGACATCTAATATATTGTCCTTATACATATCCCATGAAAATATAACATAATAAATTCTAGCTCCGGCAATTCCTACAATCACGCCAAAAATCCCCATATCGAGATAATCTTCCGGATTCTGTCCTGTCCGCTTTGCTTCTCTTGTCGCAATCCAGAAGCCAAGCATAATTGCTGTTCCTATGATAATCCCATAATATGCGATATCAAATCCATGCAGCGAAATCACTTTTCCAACATGATCAAATGTTATTCCCAAATTTGGGAAACTGATATCATAATGCATTCTTTTTCTCCTCTATCCAGCTGATTCCATTATTCAAGTCGAATATTTTTCTACAAGTTATACATTAAAACGGAATACGATGATATCTCCATCCTGTACGACATAATCTTTACCTTCCAGACGTACAAGACCTTTTTCTCTTGCTGCAGCATGTGTTCCACATGCGATCAGATCGTCATAACTTACGATTTCTGCACGAATAAATCCTCTTTCAAAATCAGAATGAATCTTACCTGCTGCCTGTGGAGCTTTTGTTCCTTTTTTGATTGTCCATGCACGAACCTCAGGCTCTCCGGCTGTCAAATAGCTTATCAGTCCAAGCAGGCTGTAACTTGCTTTAATCAGTTTTTCCAGTCCGGATTCCGATAATCCAAGATCCTCTAAGAACATCTTCTTCTCTTCATCATCCAATTCTGCGATTTCCTGCTCAATCTGAGCACATACAACAAATACTTCAAAGCCTTCTTGTGCTGCATACTCTCGTACTGCCTGCACTCCTGCATTCTGAGCCCCATCATCTGCCAGGTCATCCTCGCATACATTTGCTGCAAAAATAACTGGTTTAGCTGTCAGAAGATTATAACTGTCAATTAATTCCTGCTCTTCATCAGACTCTGCCTCAAAGCTCTTAGCCAGACGATTGTCTTCCAGATGTGCTTTTATTCTGTTTAACAGCTCTAATTCTTTTGCTGCTTCTTTATCGTTTCTTGCAACCTTTGTTGTCTTAGCAATTCTTCTCTCCAAAATCTCAAGATCAGAAAAAATCAACTCTAAATTGATTGTCTCAATATCACGCAGAGGATTGATACTTCCATCTACATGCACAATATTACTGTCCTCAAAACATCTTACTACATGCACGATAGCATCTACTTCACGGATATTAGCAAGGAACTGGTTTCCAAGTCCTTCTCCTTTTGATGCTCCTTTAACAAGACCTGCAATATCAACGAATTCAATTACCGCCGGGACGATTTTCTTTGTGTTATACATCTCTCCTAATACATTCAGACGTTCATCCGGAACAGTAACAACACCGACATTCGGATCGATTGTACAGAATGGATAGTTTGCTGACTCTGCTCCTGCTTTTGTTAATGAATTAAATAATGTACTTTTTCCTACGTTTGGTAAACCAACGATTCCTAATTTCATTTTTTATATTTCCTCCTATAAATCCTTTGATTCTTTTCTTTTTGTTTTTTAGTATAGTAACTGCTTCTTCTGTTAAGGGTATCGTTCGATAACCTGATTTACTCTTTGGTTCTCCGCTACGCCACTCCTTTTCACTGTAACGGTATTCTATACTTCTCTTTCCAAACCGATCTACAAATCTGGCTGAGTATAATCTTGTACTTTCCTGGGATATTCCCTTGTCAAGTTCTTTGCCTTTTAAATCTTTTCCATATTAGAGCTTCTCTCATAAGAAGCTCTAATACAGCACTTTGTATTATACCATAGCATCTTATTTTTGTGAATATTCATTTTTATATCATCCTCTTCGGGCGTACGGTCGGTTTTATTTGCCAGTCCCTTTCCGGCGGTTTTAACCATGACATTCATCATGAAACGATACGCTCCATGAAGCTTCTTCACATCAAAGTTCCCCTGTAACGTAAATAAAGGAATCCTGTGCTTCCGGTATTTGATGTATATATGATTGCTTTCATTCTTCTGACCTCCCATAATATAAATAACGCAGTGCAAAACTGTAATATCACAATCTGCACTGCGTCTTAGCGTCTGGCTTCCTTTACTATAAATTCTTCTACATCGCCTAGCATTCTTAAAATTCAAGTCGAGCAGCCTATCGTCCGTCTTCACCCTCTGGCAACAATGTAACCACATAGTAAATAATTCCAAATACAGCTATGCTTCCCATCATAATGCCAATCATCTGATTTATACTCACCACATTTCCATGAAATACCGGATTGCAATCAAGCGTATCTCTTATCGCTTCAACCATTTCATCCGGATAATGTTTTCTCTCCATCTCTCTGAAAACTCCGTGAAGCATATGATTTTTAATCAATGAAGTGGCATATGTACTCGGAAGATAAGACAGCGCCTTCTGAAGACCTGAACCAAAATTTGAAATCGGCATATAAGCCCCACATATAAAACCATATCCTGCGCTGACAATGGTACCTACAGCCGAAAGCTGTCCCTGTGTTGTCAATGGAAAGCTAATGATACTTGAAAGCGTACTTCCAAACAGGACGAGCAATATCATATCAAATAAAACCCATAATACGTCTGCTGCATTCATATACCATCCCATTTTAAATAAATATCCCAGGCATAATACAAACGCAAGTGCATTGACCATCAATGAATTAGCTACTGTTGACAGAAAATACCCCAAATATATTTTTCTCTTGCTGACAGGCGAAACATTAAAATCCTTCCTTGTTCCATTTGCCTTGTCCTGCACCATAGTCAGATTCACACAAAATGTTACAGTGATACAGCTCACTGCCATAAGTGATGCTGTCAGTTGTGCTGCCACGGTTCCATTAATAAGCTTATCCGAAATCGTAATCATATCCGGAATTGCTGCTGTAAAAGAATCTCTGAAAACCTTTGCAAGAAACGTAGCATACAGAACAATCAGAATGACGGGTGTGATCATTGATGTAAACAACATCCCTTTATCTTTAAAAAACAGTTTCCTGTTCCTGTTCATTAGTGCCAATACTGTTCTCATCAGCGTTCACCTCCAAGCTTCTTTCCTGTGACTGCAAGAAATACGTCATCCATACCGCCTTTTACTACTTCATAATCCGTGAATAAGTCCTGATGCTCTACAATAAGTCTCGTTGCTTCCTTCGTATTTCTTACTTTTAACTGATATCCGTCACGTATTTTTTTATATTCTCTGCTCAATGACTTTATTTCATCTTCAGAAACACCATAAACAGACACTATATCCTGTACATAATCATTTTTAAGTTCAAACGGTGTACCTTCCGCTGCAATACTTCCTTTGTCGAGAATCACAACATACCCGGCATTAGCAGCCTCTTCCATATAATGGGTGGTTAGAAATACTGTCATATTTTCATTTTTCTGAAGCTTCTCGATAACATTCCAGATTAACTGCCTTGTCTGCGGATCAAGCCCTGTAGTAGGTTCATCAAGAATCAAAATTTCCGGTCTGTGCAATAATGCACGGGCAATATCAATCCTTCTTCTCTGACCTCCCGACAGCTTACCTACAGGTCTGTTTAAAAACTCGTCAAAATCCAAAATCTCGACCAGTTCCTGTAATCTTTTATCAAAAGCATTTCCTGTAATGCCGTACAACGCAGCTCTGCTCATCAGGTTTTCTTTCACTGTAAGCGGTTTATCAAGCACACTATCCTGAAATACAACACCAAGCATCCGCTTTGTCTGTGCACTGGCTTTGTCAGTTTCTATTCCATTTACCAGAACAGTTCCACTGTCTTTTTTTAGCAGTCCACAGAGAATGGAAATGGTTGTGCTTTTCCCTGCACCGTTTACTCCAAGAAACGCAAACAATTCTCCTTTTTTCACACGAAAGCTCAAATCATTTACTGCTTTTACTTCGCCAAAGCTTTTATTCAAATGGCTGATTTTAATGATATCTAATTCCATATCTTCTCCTTTTTCATGCTGCTCCATATAATCAATAAATTGCTCTTTTCTCCCAAATCACCATAACAAATCCTGCGCTTTTGCTATAACATCAAGGATAACTCTATCTCATCTTCATCCATCGCTCCAGTCTCTTTAAAGCCTTTATTCCTATATAAATTTAATGCGTGAATATTGTCCCTATTACAGGTTAGTGTTACTTTATCCGATGTTCCAAAGGGTTTCGTTTTAATGTACTCAATCGTCAGTTCCAATGCAATACTTCGATACCCCTGTTCCTGATTAGATTCATCAATCATCATATGCCATATATCGTATTCTGGAATATCATAATCATAAATCACCATGACATAACCAATCATAGTATCATCCTTATAAATTCCAAACGGCTGACATTGATTCCTGTAAACATAAGCCTGTGCAAGGCTTCGAATTGGATGGGAAACAAAACGTTCCTGTCCGTTTGCGAGTTTCAAATTAAATGCTTCAATAAAATTATCTTCTGTAATTTGCCTAAGGCTAATATTATATTTTTCCATGTTATCTCCCTATTGTCTCTATTGGATTCTTTATATATTCATTAACCTCTCCCATAATAAATAGACCCCTTTCATCCATTCTCTTTTTTTCTTCTGTGCTCTGCAATCCTTCGATTTATCTTATCTGCCTCTTCTTTTTCCAGATACCACTTCACAAGGTATGACACCACATCACAAACTGCTGTAGAAATCAGTATTGCAACATACACTACTACGGAAACACTGTCCCCCATAATAAGATAAATCACGGCACACATTGCAATTTCCAAAACTACAAGCTCTATGCCTCGCTGCCACATGATCTGAGAAATCGTCATGTCTTCCTTAAGATAGATAGGAATACATGGAATCATACAAATTAATGCCAATCCAAACGGCAGAAAAAAATAGATAAAACTGATACTGTTATTCCTTGCAAAAAGGCTGCCAATCACGGCAATTGCAAATGTACACTCTGCCACAACCGTTATGTAATCAAACAAAAACTCTCTTTTAGGATCAAATTCTTTCATCGTCATCCTCCTCCACAAAACAATCTTCAACTTCCTTTGCATACCTTCTCGTTATCAGTATTTCTTCACCATTTTCCATTTTGGCATATAACCGTCCGTTCAATGCGGTTCTAACGGAAATAATATGTTCCACGTTGACAAGCATCGTTTTGGATGCTCTGCATATATTTCTTTTGTTGATCTTTTCTTCCACCTGATACAGTCTTCCTTTGATTTCATAAACACAATCTACTGTATATGCAAACACCAGACCATCTACAGTCTCAAAATACAAAATGTCCTCTACTCTTACAGATACTTTTTCTTTTGTCTGCTTATATCCAATCAGAGTATCCCCCTTATGTTGTACATATTCTTTTATCTCTTCAAAGTCCTTTGTAAGCCTTATGTACTCAAGAGTCACCCCCTCTTCCTCTGGACTATTTACAAGTTTTTCCGTTATTCTCATGCATCTTTCCTTTCCGGTTACATAGCTAATGTTCTTATTCTCACTGCCATATCAGCTAACCTCCATATACATTTTAGATAATTTACCACCATAATTACTCTATCGTTAATTGATTTCATTGTCTATATACAGACAACCAACATGCACAAAATTGGTACCAAGATGCATGATAATTCAATTATTAATAATACTCAATCACTATCTATCTGTATATCTATCTTTGAAAACTTTCATAGATAAATACAAGCAGTACAACCCCTACTCGATTCATACTGCTTGCTTTCATATATTATCTCTTTTTATAAATCAGAAGTTCTGGATTTTCACCAGCTTTCTCATATGTACATACCAGAATAAAATCCATACTTGCAAGAATACCGAAGCACCTGTCTCCTCCGAATTCAGACTCCAGTTGATTCCCCATGTAGGTTTTCTGATCATCAAGGAATTTCACTTTTTGTCCATTCGGCAGAGTATATTCCAGATTCACATATTTTCCCACAAGTGCATTTAGTTTGTCTACCCTTGGAAGTCCATCTATATGCAGATCATTTATTTCATTTATCAATTGCATTTTAAACTCTTCAAACTGCCCATTGTCACTAAGTTCATCATACCTTTTCCAGTAATCTAACTTTGGAAGCATTTCTTTCAGATAAGTGCGTGCCTGTTCTTCGGTAAAGCTTTCATTTACCATATTCTTTACACATACATCAATCAATTCATCCATATCGTTATATGTGTACGTTCCATCTGCATAGCACCATTTACAATACTCCTCATTTAATGTGCCATCTTTATCACGTCCCAATATGGAATCATCATCAATTGGCATCCCGCAGCACTGACAAATCAACTTTCTGGGTTCTCCTAAAAGCGTATTGATTGAGACATCAAATTCTTTCGATAAGAGCTTAAGTGTATCCGTATTTGGAACGGTATCTCCATTTTCCCAACGTGATACTGCCTGCCTTGTAACCATGATTTTATCTGCCAGCTCGTCTTGTGACATTCCTCTTCCAGTACGAAGTTTCAAAATAATATTTTTTGTTTCCATAGTCGTCACCTCCGTTATCTTTATCATATCGATAAATCTGCTGGATGAAAAGCAACCTGCTGTTGCCATAAGCGCACCCTTATTTCTAAAATACTATATTAATACCATTGGGTTCTATAATTTTCTGAACCAGTTCTTTACCAGTCATTGAAATCCTCTCATCAACACTTAAGTCGAAAGCAGTTGTACCCATTACAACTATTTTTCCAGAAGCTCCTTTAGAAATAAGATTCTCCATTTCCTCTTCTGACATAACAATTTTTTCTTGGAACATATGTTGCACGAGTTTAGGTGTGCTGAATAAAATTATCTTCGCCCCTCTATTTTGGGGATTTGTTCTTCTCATCACAGAATCTATTTTTCCCGCAGCCCCTTTATCATCTGTTAGGACACACAGCTTACCATCTTTTATTCCTACCATATGCGATAAGATATGTACACATATTGCTATTAATTCTTCTCCCAGATTATCGGCATGTTCTTTATTGACTCTTACAGCAGAAAAGAATCTGCTGTACAAATCTGACTGCCTGAGATTCTTACCTTCAATTACTTCAGAATACAGTTTTTCTTCTGCTTTTAGAGTATACTCTATCGTACTTACCGGTGACTTCACTGTTCTAACCGCCCATACTAAGTACTCATTAATTTTTTCATTAATAGCAAAACATTCCGAAAGAATGTCAAATGTATACTCTTCATTGAATATTGCAACAACCACTCCTGCTTCATTAAATCCTTTAATAAGATTCACATGTTCTTCCGCCAATTTATGAAAATCAGATGTCAATTCCATCAACACGCATCTAGAAATACAAATTAATGTACCATGTGCTTTAAAATAATTTATTATGATATTCTTTTCCTTATCCGATAAATTAGAATGTCTTTGAAATGAACATGCATCATAAAACAACACCCGATCAGCAGTAAAAAATGCATTTTTTATAGCTTTGACATCCGATGTAATAAAAGGTTCTATTTCATTGTAATTGTCAGGGATTTCAGTATAAGTTGTTGCCATACATTATTCCCCCTTAATCTTTGTATATAATTCACGCATATTTTGAATAACCTTATTCAATGTACGCTCATTTATATACTCATCCTCAATGTACTTTTTTCCTAATCTATCAACTACAAGCTCGATATGAGAATAGTCATCCCTACATGAAGCATGCATGATACTTTCATCCAGCCATAAATCAGATAATTTCTGGCTAACCGAACTTCTGTCAATACTAAATAACGCTTCAGAAAATGAATTTCCAAGAATTAGTTTTAATTCCAAACATCTAATTAACACTGCCATATATGGCACCTGATAGTATGACATTAACCTAATTATTGTATCAACTTCATTTCCTTTTGATTCCTCTTTAAATTTTGAATACATTCTTTGAAAGCTCACTTCAGGCATTAACAACATACCAGCAAAAAGATTTGCTGCATATTCTTCTTCGTGTTCGTAGTAATGATCATCTGCAAATTCAACTTTGGATACAAAATCACTTTCACCAAAAAAGACATGATATACCTCATGTGCTAATGCAAAATTTACATTTACTCTAGGTAATGATGTATTAACAACGACATATCCCAATCCATCACCTCTATAGCACATTGCTCCAATTTCATCATCCGCAAATGGCATTTCAAATACCAAAAAACCTTTCTTTTCAAATGAGGATCTAACAATCTGCAAAATATTTAGAAGATCACTATCATATTCAATTCTGGCAAATGCACAGAATCGTTTTACCATAGAATAAATATCTTCATGATTTTTGTCGCTATATGCTATGATTTTCCGTAAACGTTCTATATTCATTCCTTATCCCCTTGCTATATTCTCAAATCGACTTTTTGCACTTATTACTTCGTCAATATTCTCCATGAGTTCCATTAACTGTTTAGCAATCTGCTCCTGCTTCTGAGAAGGCTCCCCAGCATAAAATGCAATTTTATTAATTGCCATATTTCCTATCTGGGGAACAACAATAGCATCCGCTAAAAAGAATTCTACACTCTTTCCCAGTCCACTTGCTATTTTTTCCATATCTGTACCACTTTCTTCCTGTGAACCAGTCAATAAGCGCGACATTTTATTCTTATCAATTCCGGTAATCATACTAAGATAACTCTGCTTAATTTTCATTTCTGATAAGTATTTGTTTACATTGCTTATAAACTTTGTCATGGCACTTCCCTCTTTTCTCTCTTAAAATATGAGATTTTATTTTGCTTATTTACTATTATACGCTTTATTTTATATAATACAACTATTCTATCTCATTTTTTAAGATTTTTTCTTACACACAAGACATGTAACAAAAATATTAATAACTGCAAATGATAACATTACACTCACAGTAATCTGAATCGGCCAATGAAATGTAAAATATGACAATTTATTTTCCATATAAATTTTCACTCCAACCAAGGCTGCCACCCCTACAGTAAACAACATTCCCATCACACACATAAAATAATAACTACCTTCTCCAAAAAGCATTAATTTCATTTGTTTATCCGTCATCCCGATACTTTTCATAATATCAAATTCTTTTCTCCGAGCGTACATCCCGGTAAATACAACATTACAATAATTGGTCAATCCCGCAATGAATAATATAATACTTACAGCACCTAAGAGAATTCGATTTCCTCTCATATATGTTTCTTTTTGTTGCATCAGGTCTGATTTACAGATAACAAAAACTCCTGCTTCGCCGGTTCCTTCATCCATTGATACTTCTGTCATTTCGGATCGTTTCTTATTTTCCTCGGATATCAGCTCGCTGATCTGTGTTTTCACATAAGGTTCTTTTTCCGGATCAGCAGTTAATTCCATTGCTAATATCTTTTTCTCAGTTGGTATCTTTTGAAAGCCTTTCTCACTGATAAAATAATATAAGCTGCCTTCTCTACCATGCCAGGATTGATGTATTTCCGGGAAATCATCACTTTGCCTGTCTAAATAACCACATAGAGTAAATGTTTCAGATTCTTTTTGAGGGAATTCGTCTTCCTGTTGTTTCTCTTTATTCTCAGAATTACTTTGTTCTTTTCTACGAATCGCATCTTTCCTTGAAATCAAAGTTTTAAAGTATACCGGTTCGCCAATTGCTTCATCTGCAAGTTTTTGCTGTTCCGGGGTCAGCATATGATCATGTATGATCAGCACACCATTTCCTTCTTCCAAAGATTTCAAATCAATATTGAGTTGATTATCCTGAACGTATTTCTTAAGCGACAAGATTTGATTTTCATTTAAAACCTGTACCGTATCCCAACTGAATCCTTCCACCATATTGTCATTTGTAAGATCCGAAAGCCCCTCGTCATAAGGACGAATTCCTTTCTTAGACATAACCGTATCTACATAAGCTCCTTCAATCAGATTGGAGTTCTCCCAATCGATACCATCTATCTCGTGTAGTTTTTTCTCTAACTCTTGAGAGATTGGTGAAAATTCATCATAATCGTTATCATACAACAGTTCCACACCGTCTCCCTGTGTCAATAAAGGATCAATATCGATTTCTCTGGTTTTATATTCTTCCCCACACCCCTGGCTTTTCCCGAATTCGCTAAACTCTCCTGCCAGCAAAAAATCAGGACGTTTTTCAAGAAGATGCTTATAATCGCATCCATTTGTAAGTACATTCATTAGAATAAAAGACAGGACTCCTAAAAATATGGAAATACTTGTAATGATAAATCGTGCTTTATGTCGTGTTATATTTCCCCATGCAATATAAAACATTTCTCCTATTTCAGAACGTTTCAACACCATTTCCACAGGATGTTTTCTTTTTCTGTTAAGCTTATTTCCATCATAAGTGGCACTCTCAACGCAAGACAGAGTCGTTATTTTTCTAATAACACCTTCCGATGCTATCCACAGAATTCCATTTACAAATAGAACAGAAATCAAAAGAATCCACGGCCTGAAAAAGGAAAGTATCGTGTTTCCTCCCATTTCCTGATAAAAATGAAAGCCTAATATTTTCGGTATCAATAAAATCAAAATCAGTGCAGAAATCAAGCTTCCCAAAGCAGAGCCTTTTAACATGAGTGACCGCATTTGTTTCCGGTAAATTTTCGTAATCTGTCTTTCTGTAGCTCCAATTGTATGGAGCAGTCCGAGATTTTGAATATCTTCACTCATGGATATCCAAAGGACATTGCTCACAAGGAAATATATTCCGCACAAAATCCCCAGCATTCCCAATATCACCATCTCATATCCACCTGCGAATTTAGAAACGGCAGTATATTGTGCTGTATCAGAAACGTATTTCTTCTTAGATGCACTCTTCATCGGCAATGTCTGATATAATTTTTCCTCTGTTTTACTCCTGTTTAAATGATCACTCTGACTGAAAAGTAACGTATAAGGTCCTTTTTCCAGACTCAACTCATTAATTTTGTCATGTGAAATGTATCCGATTGACAATTCATTTCCATAGTCCGTATACCAGCCACATAGTTTGAATTTTTCTTTCGAATGTTCGAACACACCTTTGTATACATCTAAGTTTATTTCCATTCCTTGTTCTGGTTCAGAAATACCAAGTTTTTTCAATGACCGCTCAGATAATAGGATTTCGTCTTTCGCCTGAGGGTAGCTTCCAATCACATTGGTATATGCAGGCTTCAAAAAAGAGTTCCAGCTTTCCAAGTCAGCCCAAACTACGTTGCATATCGTTTTTTCATTATTCTTAGAAATGTCTGTAGCTTCACCTACAAAAATACTTTTCCCAACTTGTTTTATATAATCCAGTTGTTTTAATTTTGCATATTGTTCTTTTGTTCCATCTTCTATTCTGCCCGAAGAAGCAGCTCCATTTTCTCTGATTAATCTTATTTCTTCTGCCTGTATTTTTCCAAAAGAGATTCCGAATACCATGGTAATCGCAACAATACCGATTATGATCGAGCAAAATAGAATCGTATTCCTCACCTTTTTGGTGCCTGCAAAATTTTTAGCCAGAAATCGGATTATGTCCTTATTGTTATTTGGAATGTTCTTATGAAACATAGATGCCCTCCTAACAATCATTACTATTTCTTGTATAGATTTTCCCATCAGACATACGTATTACTCTGTCCGCCATCTGTGCTACTTCTTCTTGATGCGTCACGATCAATGTCGTCTGATGGAATCTTGCGGCACAGGATTTTAGTAATCCTACAACTTCCATACTTGTAACAGAATCCAGATTTCCGGTCGGTTCATCCGCCAGGACAATAGCCGGTTTCGTCAATAATGCCCGCGCGATAGAAACTCGCTGTTGCTGCCCACCGGATAGTGTTGATGGAAAACGTTCTAATTTATCTTTTAATCCAAGTGTTTCTACAATCTCATTGAAAAAATCCATATCGATTTTCTTACCATCCAGTCGCATCGGAAGGACTATATTTTCGCGTATGCTAAGAGAAGGTATCAAATTATATTGCTGAAATACAAATCCGATATTTCTTCTTCTGAATATCGTTCTTTCTTCCTTGTTAAGATCTTTTAAACTTGTATTTCTAATCCAGACACCTCCAAAATCCGGAGTGTCAAGACCGCCCAAAATGTTCATAAATGTTGTCTTTCCACATCCAGACGTACCGACAACTGCTATAAATTCGCCCTCTTCTACTGTTAGTGACACACCATCTAAAGCACGCACTTCATATGTATCGGATGTATAATATTTTTTAAGATTTATGGCTTTAATTATATCCATCTTTTCTGTACCCCCTTCGCAAATGCTACATTTTTTCAGCCATACTCTATTTTACATGATACATCTTACAAACTTCTTACAAGGTGCATATGAATTGTCTATATCGGAAGATTCACTTCTATAAGCAGCCCTGGCTTCATTTGTTTTGCTTTCATCATCCCTTTTTGTAATAGAACAATCTCTCTGGAAAGGTATAAACCAATTCCGCATCCTTCCTGCCCTCTTGCCTGTTCACTTCGATAAAATCTTTGAAAAATTTTGCTTTCTTCTCCGTCTTTTATCCCGATTCCATAATCTCTTATCTGAATTTTATAAAACATTTCCGTTTGTTTCATTGTGATATCGATCGTACTGTTGCTTTTGCTATATTTTACTGCATTATCAAACACATTATAAAATGCCTCACACATCCAGTTTTTATCATGTTCGCAAATAATTTTCTCCGGCAATTCTACTTGAAAAAAGATACCTTTATCTTCTGCCTTTTTTTGTATTTGCCCTAATGCATTTAGAATTGTTTCGACAAGATTTTCTTTTTGCGTATGAACTTGTATGATTCCTTGCTCTAATCGAGCAGTTTTTATAAAGCTTTCCACTAAAAAACATAATTGTTCTTCACTCGTTCGCAAGTCTTTCATGTATTCTGTATTCAATACTTCTTGCGTTTCATCCAATAACTCTTGCAGCAATTCTGTATAATTATTTATATTCGCCAGCGGTGTCCTTAGTTGATGCGCAATCTCAGAAATCAATTTTTGTATCTCATATTGACTTTTTTCGGCCTCTTTTCTTCTTCCTTCTAACATTTCCTGTAAACGGATTAACTGATTGGCCGTTTTAGAATAAAGCGTTTCTTTCCCTATATCAGAACCATCTAATTCATTGCCGTTTATTAAGGATTCGGTCAATTTATATATTTTGTTCATTTCATTTGTTCTTAAATGATTTTCAACTAAATATACAGTGCTTCCTCCGAGTATGAAACCTATTAAAAGTACTGTGAAAATTGCTATAGCCATGCTAATCTCCCATTCTATATCCCATTCCAAATACATTACTGATAACATTCGATGAATCATTCAATTTCTTTTTCAATCTGCTGATCATAACGCTAATTGTGTTAGGATCAATGAATTCACTATCGATTCCCCATATATTTTCCATTATCATCTCTTTTGTAAGAACCTGATTCTGATTCATGATAAAATATTCCAAAAGCTGATACTCTTTGAGTGTTAACGATATTTCTGTTTTTCCTACAAAAACCTGTTTTCTATCAGAATACAAGGTGACTTGTCCGCACATAAAAGTATTTTCATTTGACTTTCTCTTTAAAACAACTTCAATACGTTTTAACAATACTTTTATTGAAAATGGTTTCACCACATAATCATCTGCTCCTATATCAAACGCTTTTAACATATCTTTTTCATCATCTTTTGCAGTTAAAAAAATTGCCGGGATTCTTCCATTTTTTTGAAGTTCCTGATATAGATTTATTCCATCTCCGTCCGGTAATCCAATATCTACAATCAACAAATCTACAGAACTATCTATATTTTTAATTGCTTCTTTTCTCGAACCGGCAAGAATTGTTGTATAACCTTTGTTTTGCAATGATGTATCTAAGGCTTTTCTCAATAAAGTATCATCTTCTATAATTCCTATTACCATACATATCTCCTGATTTTTCTAGAATGTAATACAAAAAAACTCAAAAGTTTGTGTTCTATGTGCATATATTCCCCAATTTCATTCACAAAGTCAATATGTTTTCTACTAAATTTTCAAGTACTTTTCGCACGACTGCAAACACATCCAGGATTGCATCTGCAATCTGGTCACACAATTTGTCGGGGAGTCCTTCTGTTACCGCTTCTACTGTATAAAATTTTCTCATATGAATTCCCTCTCTCTTTCATGTAAAAAAGGCAGGATACCTTCCTTTTTATGGGAACATATCCTGCCTGATGTTTCATATTTTCTTTTGATTTTATCATCTAACCTTTTAACCGGCTTTCAATATCTGATGCACTATATAATACATCTGTTACAATCACTTTATTTCCCTGGATTACAAAAAAGACAGAGTAATTGTCTACCAACAATCTTCTCATCTCTTTGCTTCGTTCCGGCTCTGATTCCATAATGCAGATTCTCTCAGCCATAGTATCCAATGTCAAAATAGCGTCTGCAATCCGGTTATATTGATCCATCGCATTTTCCGGTGCCTGAAGAACATAAGCGATATGATTATATAACTGCTCCATCTCAGCCAATGCTTCATTTGTAATCTCAACCGTATAGTGTTTCATATCAATGATTTTCCCTGAATTTTGCGAACGCTTCTGCTGCATTTTGCACTCTTCCTGCAGCTATATCATTGTAACCTTTTTCCAATTTCTGATGGATTTCTTCTGTTGTCATGGCATCTGCATGAATCGATACTGGTGCTTTTGGTAAAGAAATAGAAAATGGAATTCCACCTGTAAGAGAAATTTGATTCAAATACATATCAATCGCTGTTGACATAGGAACACCTAACTGAGTCAATACTTTTTCTGCCCGCTCTTTGACAGTTGGGTTTACTCTTAAGTTCAATGTTGCTGTTTTTTCCATAATCATACCTCCTTGTTTCTTATATTGTAACGCTTTTGTCGTTACAATTCAATCACTATTTTTCTATCTCTGATATAACCTTCCTTAACTCTGCTTTCAGGAATTCATACCTCAATCGCTTTTCTTCTTTTTCAAAATGAACATCCCGACTCTGGACAGGGTTATTCTCATAAGATAAAACCTCATCTTTGAACTGCTCACTTGTAAGATCAAATATACAATCACCAATCACATTATAGCAATGATAATTACCACCACTCCTTCGGATTCCATATACCTCTCCACCGAAAATATCCTGTGCAAGGAATGCAGTAATCGAGCACTGTCCCAACGTCATGTTTTCTTTTGACCAACCGTCTCTCATTCTCGGTGCACAGGTATCAGCGCACCAGATTTCCGACAACAAATCATACAGATGTCTGGGATTTTTTACTTTTTTATATTCTTCATTAACAGTAGGAACATCAGCATTCTGCCAACCATAGAATCTATATTCCTTCATTATTACTCTTCCTATCATAATTTCATCATCTAATCTATTATTCCCTAAGCACTATATTCTGCAAGTCATCTCATGCCATTCTTCTCCACCCCAAGTAGAATCCGCAATTCCTCTATCCTCAAATCCAAACTTTTTATACATCTCCACTTTGTTTGCAAGACATGTCAGATACAGCATATTGCGCCCTTTTTCATGTTCTATTCTACGATACTGACAGACAATTTCTCTCGCAAGTCCTTGCTTTCTATACTCAGGAAGTACATCCAGACCAAGCAACATAATATTCTTTCCCTCTGGATCATAAAGACTTACATCTGTGAAAAATTCATCTCTAAACTTGAATTCTTTCGTAGATAGTCCATTAAGAAATCCTGCTATTTTACCAGTGTCCTTATCTACCGCTACAAGAAACAACTCTGGTGCGGCAGCTATACGCTCTTTCATTGCTCTCGGTGAGCATGCTTCATTTGGTGGAAAACAAATTTGCTCTATAGAAATTGCCTGTTCCACCTCATCTTGACGGATATTTCTAAATTCAAATCTCTTCATATTCTGATTTTCCCTCAATCTCTTGTCTCCATCAAAATTACATTTCCCACCGGAAATGTGATTTCGACTTCTTCCTCTTCCCACTCATTACTGACACACAGACTGTCAAACGGCATTAATGTATGATGCTGCAGTGGATATTTTGCCCCTGTTATATTAAAATCTATAATCTCTCCGTCTAATGGAAAAACTGAAAAATATGAGCCAAATGCTTCTGACTTTCGAATCACGCTCGATTCATCTAACAAACGGATTCGATTATGTGCATCCATCAGACATGCTTCTGCCCCCGCATCTTTTGCTATCTTCAAGCTCTGTACATTCGCCCAGATATGATCGATACGGGTACCTGTTCCGCCAAGTATTACAATATTCTTTCTTCCCATATTGAGACATAAGCGAAGTGCGATTTCGGTATCAGATGCATCTTTTACCGGGTTAAACTGCCGAATTGGCACTTTTGTTTCTGTCTTGTAATAATTTACAATTTCTTCTGATGTGCTGTCAAAATCTCCAACAATATAATCTGGCTTAATTCCATGCTTATACAGGAATTCTAATCCATGATCTGCCGCAACAATGTATTCGGTTTCTTCGCTCTTTAAAATTTGCAACGTGAATTCTTCGTCTAACATTCCACCGCTGACAACTACTGTTCGTCTATTCATTTTCGTTTAATATCTCCATAAAGCCTTTTACATTTTCTGCAATGTTATCTTTAAATACTGCTGAACCGGCCACTAATACATTAGCCCCTGATTCCAGAACTTCTTTTGCATTACCAAGATGGATTCCGCCATCAACTTCTACGTCTGCTGTTAACCCTTTTTCGTTTAATAATCCACGCAATTCTCTAATTTTATCCAGGGATTCCGGAATAAATGACTGACCGCCTTTTCCTGGTTCTACAGACATAATTAAAAACAGTTCTGCCTGATCAAGATATGGTTTTAACACTTCTACAGGTGTTGCCGGTTTTATTGTGAGTCCTGCTTTCATGCCGCATTTGTGAATAGCATCTAACGTTGCCTGAACATCTTCACATGCTTCATAATGCACATTTAAAATATCTGCTCCGGCTTTATGAAATGCTTCTACATAACGGATTGGTTCTTCTATCATAAGATGTACGTCCATCACGATATCTGCTGCACCTTTGATTGAAGCAAGTACCGGGATTCCAAATGAAATGTTTGATACAAACATTCCATCCATCACATCAAAATGAAGATACTCTGCACCATTCTCTGCACAAGTTTTAACCTGCTCCCCTAACACTTTAAAATCTGCCGATAAAATCGATGGTGCTAATATATTTTTCATTTTACTTAAATCTCCCATTAATATCTTTTTTTGTTTTTTAATTCTTGATACATTTCAAGATAATCTTCATATCGGATTTTATGAATTTTACCTTCCTCCACTGCATCCTTAACCGCACATCCTGGTTCATGCACATGATCGCATCCGTTAAATCTGCATTGTCCTTCATATGGTGCAAATTCACGGAAATAATATTTTAATTCTTCTTTTTCAAATTCATTTACATACAATGAACTAAAGCCCGGAGTGTCCATAATGTAACTGTTGTCGTCAATTGTAATAAGCTCCGAATGTCTTGTTGTGTGCTTTCCTCTTGCAATCTTCTTGCTGATACTTCCGGTCTCCATCTGAATATCTGACTGAAGCAAGTTGATCAAAGAAGATTTCCCAACTCCGGACGGACCTGCGACCGTTGTTGTCTTTCCCCGAAGTACTTTTTTTATTTCTTCAATATTCTCTTCCTCTTTTGCACTGATCAATATCAACGGATATCCACATGCCCGGTATACTTCTTCTAATTCTGCAACTTCCTGCTTCTTGGCGATATCTTTTTTATTAAAACAAAGTATCGCCGGAATCTCTTTGCTTTCCATCATAACCAAAAAGCGATCCAGCAAATTAAAATGTGGCTTTGGCTCTGTTACTGCAAACACAACTAATGCCTGGTCAATATTTGCCACTGCCGGTCGGATCAATTCGTTCATTCTTGGTAAAATATTTATAATATTTCCTGTTTTTTCCTGTTCATCCAGTACTTCTATCTCTACATTATCTCCTACGAGTGGTTTTTTCTTGTCTTTTCGAAAAACTCCTCTCGCTTTACATTCATAAATGCCGGATTCTACTACATGAACGTAGTAGAATCCGGCGATACCTTTTATTATCTTTCCCTGCATAATTTTCCTTTATTGTAACTCTGAAGATTCATTGTCTTCTCCGCCTGTGTTTCCATTGTCAGTAGATGGCTGTGCTCCTTTACTTACTACAAAACCAACGCTGCTGCCTTTCTCTATCTGACTTCCAGCGGGAGCAGTCTGCGAAATTACATATCCGGCTGAAACGCCTGCATTATATTCTTCTGTAACACTTCCAACCGTAAGTCCTGCATCTATAATGGCCTGTTCTGCTGCCTGCTGTGTCATCCCACTTAAAGGCGGAACTGTCACCATTTTTACCTTTGCTCCTTTGCTGACCACAATATTGACAGTGCTTCCTTTCCTTACTTTGCCACTGGCTGGATCTTGTGAAATAACCATTCCTGACGCAACGGTATCACTATAATCCTCTGTAACAGAAGCCTGTAATCCAACATTCTGTATCGCAGACTGTGCTTCTTCTGAACTCATGCCTGTAATACTTGGCACTTCAACAGACTCAATTCCCAGACTGACATACATTGTTACCTTGCTGCCTTCTGTAAGCTGTGTTCCTGCTGCCGGATCAGTTGAAATTACTTTTCCAGATGCAACGGTATCATTGTTCTGTGCCTGTGCCTCCACGACCAGATTCAGGTTTTCAAGCGTCTTCTGCGCATCATCCTCACTCATACCCCTTACATCCGGTACAGATACTGTCTTTTTCGCTTTACCGGTACTGATCACAACTTTTATTTCTGTATTCTTTTCCACTTTGGAATTGGCCTTTTCGCTCTGTTCCATAATCTCGCCGGCTGCATACTTATCTGATTCTTCTCTTCCTGCTATAGAATATCCAAGATTCTTTTTCTTTAATGCAGCCTTTGCCTCATCTTCTGTCATTCCCAGCAAGTTAGGTACTACTACTTTTGCATCGTTCGTTGTTGTATTCAGACCGATACCACCTTTAAATGCACCCATAGCATTTCCCACCATAAATATAATAACCATGGCAATAATCGCAGCTGCAACAACCATTAAAATTTTCATGATTTTCTTCGTATTCGGATCTACATTCTTTTTACGATTATAATCTGAGTTTCTTCTCTGAGTCGGTGCTCTGTAATCGTCATCGTCGTCATCATAATCATCATCGTCATAATCGTCATCGTCATAATCTGAATCATCATAATCATCCGACTGTGAATAACTGCGTTCCTGAGCTCTTCGAATCTCATCCTCAGACATCAGAATTGTCTCATCACCTGCCGGCTTTCTTCCGGTAAATACACCCAACTGCTCATCTACAAAATGCCCATCCGGATCTACAAGAGAATGTTTCAAATCAGAAATCAGAGCCTGACAATTCTGATATCTTCTCTCTACATTCTTCTCTGTACATTTCATAATAATGCAATCCAGACTGTAAGGAATATCAGGTACTTCTACTGATGGTGCAACAATCTTCTCCTTCAGATGCTTCAACGCAACTGATACTGTCGAATCCCCATCAAATGGTACATGTCCTGTAACCATCTCATACATGGTAATACCAGCTGAATAAATATCACTCCGCTCATCTACAATACCGCCTTTTGCCTGTTCCGGTGAAGTATAATGAACCGATCCCATAACATTCGTACTGATTGTAGCCGTCGATGTTGTAGCACGCGCAATACCAAAGTCTGTAACCTTAACCTTACCATCCTTTGAAATGATAATATTCTGTGGTTTGATATCTCTGTGGATAATATGATGATTATGTGCAGCCTGAATACCGCTTATCATCTGTATTGAAATACTGATTGCCTCTTTTGCAGACAAACGTTCTTTCTTTTCAATATATTCTTTTAGTGTAATTCCTTCAACAAGCTCCATGACCATATAATACAGTCCGCGATCTTGTCCTACATCATACACATTCACTACATTCGGATGCATCAGACCTGCTGCCGCCTGTGCTTCACTTACAAACTTTTTGATAAATGATTCGTCATTCCTATAATCACTTTTCAAAACTTTTACGGCAACATAACGATTTAACTTATGATCTTTACCTTTATATACATCCGCCATGCCACCCGAGCCGATACGCCCGAGTATCTCATAGCGCTTTCCTAAAAAAACCCCTTCTTTTAACATATACTCACCTCATCAGTAAATGGTTCCATCAAAACAACTCCGATGTTATCTGTTCCACCGTTCTCTTTTGCTGCGTCCACTAATGCTGTTCCGGCTTCTACAATATCTCTTCCCCCCTGAACTATATGAAATAGCTCCTCGTCTTCTACCATATTACTCAAACCATCTGTACACATCAGTATGATATCTCCCCGTTTCAGACGGTGTTCGTAAAAGTCTACATCGACATTGTTCTTAGCACCAATTGCTCTCGTAATGATATTTTTATCCGGATGATGCTTCGCCTCTTCCGGTTTGATACCACCCAGTCGTACCATCTCTTCAACCAGCGAATGGTCCTTTGTCAACTGTGTGATTCCTTGATTGATCAAATATAAACGGCTGTCTCCAACATTTGCAAAATACATCATATGATCTACGATCGTTGCTGCTACAACTGTTGTTCCCATGCCTTTCAAATGTTCATCTTCCGATGCTTTCTTGATAATCTCTCGATTTGCCTTCTCAATTGCGGAAACAAGCGCTTTCTCCACGTCTTTCTCTTCACTTTGAGCAAGCTCTCTTTTCATCACTTCAACTGTATATTTTGAAGCGTAATCTCCTGCCTTGTGTCCTCCCATACCATCTGCTACAACAAATAAGTTTGGGAGAGGTCCTATTGGATTGTCTGTCGTATAGACATAGTCCTGATTTACTTGTCGTACCATACCTACATCGGTAATCGAAAATGTCTTCATATTCTTCTCCTTTATTCCTCACTTGTCTCTACGTAACGTCTTCTGAGCTGACCGCAGGCTCCATCTATATCTGCGCCCATTTCTCTTCTTATAGTAACATTTATTCCGCTTTTTTCAAGTTTATTTTTAAAATTCAACGCATTTTTCCGATCTGGTCTTACAAAATCACGCTCTTTGATTGGATTGACCGGAATCAAATTCAAATGGCAATTTCTTGGTTTTAAAATTTGAATTAATTCTTTTGCATCTTCCGGTGTATCGTTCACTCCATGCACCAGACTATACTCAAACGTAATTCTTCTTCCTGTCTCTTCAAAATATGTATCACACGCTTCAAGCACTTCTGACAACTCATATTTATTTGCAACCGGCATTAATTCTTTTCGTTTATTCTGATTTGATCCATGCAGTGACAACGCCAGTGTGATCTGTAAATGTTCTTTTGCCAGATCATAAATCCGTGGAACAATCCCACAAGTCGATACTGTCACATTTCTCTGACTGATATTCAGTCCGTGCTCATCTGTCAATATATGAATAAATTTGAGAAAATTGTCGTAATTATCCATCGGTTCGCCTGTTCCCATAATTACCACATTCGAAACTCTCTCCCCTATGATTTTCTGAATCTGATAAATCTGTCCAAGCATCTCTGATGCAGACAAATTACGAACAAGACCGCCTATCGTAGATGCACAGAAGCGGCATCCCATTCTACATCCTACCTGTGAGGAAATGCAAACGGAATTGCCATGTTTATACCGCATTAAAACACTTTCCACTACATTGCCATCATGAAGCTGAAACAAAAACTTATTTGTTCCATCCAATTTGGATTCTTGCCGCTCCAACATATGCACGGAAAGGATCTCATAATTGTCTTTTAATTTTTCACGCAATGCTTTTGAGATATTTGTCATCTCGTCAAAATTATCAATGGTCTTCACATGAAGCCATTCGTAAATCTGCTTTGCACGAAATGCTTTTTCTCCTTGTGTTTTTAATTCTTCTTGTAACTCTTCGTATGTATATGCTCGAATATCTTTCTTCATTCTCTCTGTCTATTTCCTTTTCTTCATACATGCCAGGAAAAATCCATCACTTTGATGAACCCCCGGAAGCAGTTGGATGCATCCATTTTCTTTCACATCCTTCTGAAGTTCTTCACACAATGATCCATGAATATCTATTAATTCAAATTCTGGATATTCATTTAAAAACCAATGTACATTATCCATATTTTCTGCCGGATTGATCGTACATGTACTGTAAACCAGTTTTCCTTCATCTTTCACATATGCCTGTACATTTTTTAACATCTCTCTTTGCAATTTTGCAAGCGAATCGGCTCCCTCTTTTGTCGCCTTATATTTCAAATCTGTTTTCTTTGCAAGCACTCCAAGACCTGAACACGGAAGATCTGCCAGAACAATATCCGCTTTTCCTACAGAAGTCTCATCGAATGTCAAGGCGTCCTGTTGTACTGCTTCCACATTACTCAGACCGGTTCTCTCAATGTTTTCCTGAATCAGACCGACTTTATATTCTGTCAGATCACGTGCTTCTACATGTCCGCTTCCATTTAATTTTTCAGCCATATGAAGGCTTTTTCCTCCCGGTGCCGCACAGACATCGATCACATAGTCACCCTCTTTAGGACCTGCCAACTCACTTACAAGCATGGAACTGATATCTTGTACTGAAAACTCACCATTTTGAAAGCTTTCCAAATCTCCCAAATAATCAAATCCTGATATATGAAATGCATATTCTAAATATGGATGCACTTTAACTGTAACGCCTTCTGCTTCCAGATGTTCTTTTAATTGCTTTGGTGTTACCATACGCAGATTACAGCGTATCGTAAGCGGAGTTTCTCTCTGAAATGCCTGAAGCATCTGTTCTACGATATCACTGTCATATGCCTTTAACCACAGATTCAAAATCCATTCCGGCATGGAGTACTGGATTGATAATCTCTGGCGCGGTTCTGTAGGATACGCGATTTGATCCAGATTTCGTGCCACATTTCTAAGAACTCCGTTCACAAATCCTCTTAAACTTCCAAACCCTTTTCTGACAGCCAGCTTTACTGCTTCATTACAGGCTGCGGATACCGGAACGCTGTCCATATATTTCATCTGGTAAACTGCACTTCTCATAATATTACGGATTACCGGTTTCATTTTCTTTACTTTCACTTTTGAAAATTGATCTAAAATATAATCAATCTCCATCATATGTTCCAGAGTACCCTCTGTCACTCTTGTGATAAAGCTACGCTCTTTCTTCTCCAGGTACTGGTACTTATTTAAAACATCACGAAGTACAATGTGACTGTACATTCCATGTTCTGTAATTTCTAATAAGACTTCGAGCACAATCTCTCTTTCATTGATTGCTTTAGTCATTTCGTCTTCTTCCTCCTGAAATTAATATCAGACGTAAAAGCTGTAAAATAGCAGAAGCCGCACTTGCCACATAAGTCAATGCTGCTGCACGCAGTACTTTTCTTGTATCTGCTACTTCTTCTGTATAAAGTATTCCATTTGTCTCCAATGACTTTAATGCTCTTGACGATGCATTAAATTCCACCGGTAATGTCACAATCTGGAATAAAACTGCTGCTGAGAACAATAGAATTCCCAGATTAATCAGCAAAACAGATGCATTTCCCTGAATCAAAAATCCAATCAATATCAATGGCCATGCCAATGTAGATCCAAAATTTGCCACCGGTACCAATGAACCTCGTATTTTAAGGGGTGCATATCCATTGGCATGCTGCACAGCATGACCACACTCATGTGCTGCCACACCAATTGCAGCAACTGAAGTAGAAGCATATGTTGAATCCGAAAGATTTAACGTTTTATTTCTTGGATCATAATGATCTGTCAAATTTCCTGCTACACGCTGAACCGTAACATCATAAATTCCATTTGCATGTAAGAGGCGCTCCGCAGCCTCACGTCCAGTCATACCACTATGACTGCGGATTCTGGAATATTTTTGAAAAGTTCTGTTGACATTTGCTGATGCCAGCATACAAATTACAACACCAATTAATACCATTACATAGGTTGGATCATAATAAAAACCATACATATCTATCTCTCCTCGCTGTATATAGATTGATTGCCCCTCTTCTTATTCACTTTTACTCTCTTATTCCTGATGAAATACTTCTCCAGGCTCAATTGTATAACCTCTTAAAAATGCTCCTGCATCCATTCTCTTTTTCCCTGGAATCTGTAATTCAAGTACTTTTAAAAGTCCGTTTCCTGTCTGCACATAAAAACCATCTTTTTCAACCTTTACAACGGTTCCTGCCTGCTCGTTACTATTTTCATCTGTCACAGAAGCCTTCCAGATTTTTACCACCTTCTTATTCCAGTAAGTGTATGCACTTGGCCATGAATTCAAACCGCGAACAAGTCTTTCAATTTCTACTGCTGACTTCGTCCAGTCAATGTTTCCCAATTTTTTATCAAGCATTTTTGCATAAGCGGTCGGACTTTCTCCCTGTTTTTCCGGAACAATGCTTCCTTCCTGCAGCTTTTCCAATGTCTCTACACAAAGTGCCGCTCCTGCCCTGGCTAACTTATCGTGCAGACTCTCACCTGTTTCTTCTGCTGTAATCGGCACCTCTGTCTTCAACAGCATATCACCAGTATCCAGTCCCTCATCCATCTGCATCGTTGTCACACCTGTTACAGCTTCTCCATCAATAATAGACCACTGAATCGGTGCTGCTCCACGATACTTTGGAAGCAGAGATGCATGTACATTCACACATCCATATGGCACCATCTCTAAAATCTCTTTCGGAATGATCTGCCCAAATGCAATCACTACCATAATATCTGCATTATACTGTCTTAATTTTTCCACACACTCGGCTTCACGTATTCTACGTGGCTGATATACTTCGATTCCATGTTTCAATGCAGCTTCTTTTACCGGTGTATACTGCATTTCTTTTCCTCTTCCTTTTGGCTTATCCGGCTGTGTTACAACAAGGCATACTTCATGTCCTGCTTCTACCAGTGCTTCCAATGTTCCAACAGAAAAGTCCGGTGTTCCCATAAATATTATTCTCATGAGTCTATTCCTCCTCGTTCAAATAATCTTCCTCAGTATATTTATTGTCATGGATTCCATCTTCTGCCAGTTCCATATACATCTTTCCTTCCAGATGGTCAATCTCATGACAGAATGCTCTGGCAAGGAGTCCCTCTCCTTCCATCTCTACAGTATCCATGTGCTCATCTTGAAAACGTACCTTCACATGGTTTGGCCTTGTCACAATACCATATTTTCCCGGAAGGCTTAAGCATCCCTCTTCTCCTGTCTGCTCCCCTGATGTCTCAAGAATTTCAGGATTAATCATAATGATTGGTCCTTCTCCGATATCAATTACTACGATTCTTTTCAAAATTCCAACCTGTGGTGCAGCAAGTCCAACTCCCATCTCTTCATACATTGTATCTAACATATCAAATATTAATGTCTCTGTACGCGGAGTTATCATTTTTACCTCTTTACATTTCTTTGTTAAAATATCGTCTCCAACTACACGAATTTCTCTGATTGCCATAATATCCTCCTATTAATTCTTTTATTTATGTACGTTCTAAATATTTCTTATGAAATATGCATCGGATTGAAATCAAACTGGATTCGCATCGGATTGAATCCAGGATTCACTTCAATATATTGTTCCAATTTATTTTTCATCTTTATCAATGTATCATATTTTTCCGTTTTGAGATAGAGCACTTTACGATATACATCATTGATTTTTCCAATTCCCGGACTGGCCGGTCCTATAATCGCTACTTCTTCTGCACCTCTTATCCGAACTGCAAATTCTTTCAGATATTTACAACCGGTTTCCAAAAGTGCTTCTTTTTCACAGCTTACGAGAATTGCGAGTAAGTTATCCACAGGCGGATACCCCATAAGTTCACGATAGTGGATTTCTTCCTCGTAAAATGCCTCATAATCCTGTGCTGCCGCTGTAACAATTGCGTAATGCTTTGGACTGTATGTCTGAATAAGAGCTTCTCCTTTTTTTGCTCCACGTCCGGCTCGTCCCGCTGCCTGAGTCAGAAGCTGAAATGTCCGCTCTCCTGCACGATAATCATTTGAATACAATGACATATCTGCTGCCAGGATTCCAACCAGCGTTACATTTGGAAAATCATGCCCTTTTACAATCATTTGCGTTCCAACTAAAATATCTGCCTCTTCATTTGCAAATGCCGCCAGAATTTTCTCATGCCCGTCCTTTGACCGGGTCGTATCCAAATCCATACGCAGCACCCTTGCCTCTGGGAAATGTTTCTTCACCACTTCTTCTATCTGCTGTGTTCCAGCTTTAAATTCTCCAATGTGTCTGGAACCACATTCCGGACATATCTGTACTCTTTCTTGTTCATACCCGCAATAATGACAAACCATTTTCCCATTGCGGTGATACGATAATGATACATCACAATGTGGACATTTTACAACAAATCCACATTCCCTGCAGGAAATAAATCCGGCATAACCACGACGATTCAAAAAGAGCATAATCTGTTCTTTTTTTTGCAGCCTGTCTGCAATCATCTGCTGTAATTTTCTGCTCAAGATTGAACGATTGCCTTCCCGCAATTCCTCTCTCAAATCTACTACATGAACTTGGGCCATCTCCTGATTGCCAGAACGATTATGAAGTTCCAATAATTTATATTCTCCATGCTTTGCACGGTACATTGCCTCCACAGACGGAGTTGCTGATCCTAATATGACACTTGCCTGTTCCAGTTTTGCTCTGGCGATTGCAGTCTCCCTTGCATGATATCTTGGAATCTGTTCACTTTTGTATGTATTCTCATGTTCTTCGTCAATTACTATCAATCCAAGATTAGGAAATGGCGTAAACAATGCGGAACGTGGACCTATCATCACATCAATCTCTCCTGCCTTCGCCCGCATCATTTGGTCATATCGCTCACCTGCGGACAATCTTGAATTCATGATAGATACCCTGTCACCAAATCTTCGATAGAACCTCATCACAGTCTGAAATGTCAATGCAATTTCAGGGATCAGAACAATTGCCTGCCGCCCTTTGGCTGCCACTCTTGCAATCATTTCCATATACACCTCTGTCTTACCGCTTCCGGTAACACCATGAATCAGATATGTTCCATATTGTTGTCTCTGATAGTCTCCCCAAAAACACTCTATCGCATTCTTCTGCTCAACTGTATAGCAAATGTCCTTCTCTTGTTGTTTTCTATTCTGTATCGGATTTCGGTATACCTGTTCTGACTCTATTGAAAGCACACCTTGTTCTTCCAAAGCCCGGACAACATTCAGTGTAATATTTAACTTTTTATTAATAAGCTCATAATCTAAAACCGGTTCATCGAGAAGTGCTGCAAGAAGTCTCGCTCTCGCTTTCTGATTCTTATGTAAATAAAAATCCAGCTTTGTTTTCCCTTCTTCTTCATTTAATAAAAGACGAACCTTTTTCTTAACCTTTGCCTGCTCTTTCTGTTTTATCGGAAGTACGGTTTTGAGTGCCTGAATCATAGTTCCACCGTAATTCTCCTTCATCCAGGCTGCCAATGCGACCAGCTTTCCTTCAATTGCCATGCCTTTTCTTGAAATCTCGGCAATTGCCTTAACCTTTGACAAATCATAATCGCAGTTTTCCGAAAAATCCACCACATAACCTTTTGTCATACGATTTCCTTTTCCAAATGGCACCAAAACTTCCATACCGATAGAAAGTTCCCCTTCCATATGGGAGGGGACTCTATATTGAAAAATCTTATCTAACTTTTCGTGTGTGATATCTACAATAATATTTGCAAACACAAGTTTCTCCTATTTTGCTTTCAATTCTTCTAAGACTTCCTGGATCAGCACCCGCTCATCCATCGGATGTTTTACACCTTTGATTTCCTGATAATCTTCATGCCCTTTACCGGCAAGAACAATGACATCTCCAGTCTGTCCATGTTCAATCGCATACTTGATAGCTTCTTTTCTGTCACAGATTTCTACATATTTTCCATCTGTTTTCTGAATTCCTGTCTTAATATCATCAATAATCGCCTGTGGTTCTTCAAATCTTGGATTATCCGATGTAATGATAGTCAAATCTGCCAGACGACCTGAGACTTCTCCCATCTCATAACGTCTGTCTTTGGAGCGGTTTCCTCCACAGCCAAATAAACATACCAGACGCTTTGGATTGTATTCTTTCAATGTAGTCAAAAGACTTTCCAGACTCATTGCATTGTGTGCATAATCAATCATGAGTGTAAAGTCATCTGATACTTTTATCATCTCGATTCTTCCCTTTACCTTTGCAACCTTAAGTGCCTTTTTAATTGCATCTACCGGCACACCGAAGTGTCTGCATACAGCAATCGCCGTAAGTGAATTATAGACACTGAATGTTCCTGGAATATCGATTTCCACATCGAAATCCATCAGTCCCTCCACTTTGTATGCCACTCCAAGATATCCCGGTCTGGATACCAGATGCGTATCTGTTGCCCGCAAATCTGCTTTTTCAGAAAAACCGAATGTCTCTGTCTTGCAAGTTGCGCCTGCAAATACATCCTCGAAATATTTGTCATCTACATTGGCAATTCCAATCTCACATTGCTTGAACAAAAGACCTTTGCAACGTTTGTAATCATCAAAATCCTTATGTTCATTTGGTCCGATATGATCTTTTCCCAGATTTGTAAAAATACCAATTGTAAATGGGATTCCTGCTGTACGATGAAGCATCAATCCCTGAGATGAAACCTCCATTACAACACAATCACAACCAGCTTCTACCATCTCTGCAAAATATTTGTGAATCGTATAAGATTCCGGTGTTGTATTTGCTGCCGGAATATGTTTGTCACCAATGATTGCCTCAATTGTACCAATCAGTCCGACTTTGTGTCCAACTGCATCCAAGATAGATTTAATCATATAAGTTGTTGTCGTCTTACCCTTTGTTCCTGTAATACCAATTACTTTCAACTTATCCGCCGGATATCCAAAATACGCAGCTGACATCAAAGCTAAAGCATAACGTGTATCCGGAACGCGGATTACTGTCATATCTTTCGGTGCATCCACCTCATCTTCTACAATAACGGCTGATGCCCCTTTTTCTGCAACCTGCTGCACAAACTCATGTCCATCTACAACCGCACCTTTGATGCATACAAATGCGCTTCCATTTTCCACTTTTCTGGAATCATTGATTAATGTAGAAATCTCAATCTGGTCACTACCCTGTACTACTTCATATTCTAAACGTTCTAATAACTTACTTAATTGCATAATTTTTACCTCCTTGTATCGGAAATCGTTGTAATATAGAATATCATAAATCGAGGGTAAATGCAAAAAAGAAGAGTCGGATTCTTGCGAAATCCAACTCTTACTCAAAAAATTATTCTTCTGTCTCCCCTGTATGTTTCGGCAAGAACAAGCTGAGAAGTAATGATACCACAAATACTCCTGCAACTGCATTTCCATTAAAGATATCACCTACTGTTGCCGGGAATGCAGCAAAGAAGTTTCCATCTGTCTGAGTTAATCCAACACCAACACAGAATGCAAGTGATACAATGATCATTGTTCTGTTGTTGAATTCACAATCCTTCATCATCTTCACCCCTTCATACATGATAGAGCCAAACATCATAACTGTACATCCACCAAGTACTGCTTGTGGAAGTGAGTTAAAGAATGCTCCAAGTGGTGGGAATAATGATGCTAAGATTAAAATAATTGCTCCCATCAGGATTGTAAAACGATTGATAACACCTGTCATTGTTACAAGCCCTACATTCTGGCTGAAAGATGTAAGTGGAAGACATCCAAAGCATCCTGAAATCGCACTTGAAAATCCATCAACTGCAAGAGACCCCTGCAATTCTTCCATTTTTAAATCTCTGTCCAATGCACCTTTTGCTATTGCTGTTGTTGCACCTGTTGTCTCCGCAGCAGATACAAGGAACACGATTGCAATTGTAAAGAATGCACCAAGATTAAATACCGGCTTGTGGCTTGTGAAGAACACAAGTCTTGGAATACTTACAAAACCAACCTCTTCAATTGTTTTTGCAATTCCTGAAAAGTCGATCATCGGAGCAATTCCTGTAACTGTAAAAATTGCAGATAATATGTAACCTCCAACTAATCCTACCAGAACATTCAGGTTCTTATACACACCTTTTAATAAGTAACTAGATACCAGGCAAATCAGTAATGTTACAGCTCCGATAAACAAATGGTACCATGCACCAAATGTTTCTGAGCCGCTTCCACCTCCCCATGAGTTCATTCCAACAGGAAGCAAAGACAATCCGATTGCAACTACTACGCAGGCAGATACGATTGGTGTCAGATATTTTTTCCAATACTGTGCACTGAGTCCGACCAAACCTTCAAAAATACCACCGAGGATAACTGCTCCAACCATACCTTCATATCCAAGATCAGGATTCGTACAGATCATTAACAGGCTTCCAAGGAATGTAAAACTAACTCCCATAACGATTGGCAGTTTGGAACCGATTTTCCATATCGGATATAACTGTAAACAAGTACCTATACCCGCTACAAACATTGCACACTGCAATAATCTTGTAATCTCTACCGCAGTCAGATGATCTCCTGTCCCCCTCACAAGAGCTGCACTACATACAATCAATACAGGGGCTAAGTTCGATACAAACATAGCCAATACATGCTGCAATCCAAACGGAATTGCTTTATTAAGTGGAACTCGTCCGTTTAACTTGTAAATATTCTCTTCACTTACTGTGGTGATATTTTCCTCTTTATTAACTTTCATACCAAATACCTTTTTCTTTCATAAACTTTTTTCTAAATTGCATCCGCCTCTTCATTTTTTCCAAGTCTTCGTAGCATTGTCTTCTTCACCGCTCTTAATATATTCTCATATCCTGTACATCTGCACAAGTGTCCTGACATTAATTTTCGTATTTCATCATCAGAAAACTCTCTTTTTGCATTCAAAATTTCAGTTGCACTCATAATACATCCCGGTGTACAGAACCCACACTGCACAGCTGCTTCATCTATAAATGCCTGCTGGATGTCAGATAATTCGCCATTCGGTCCTGCAAGTCCTTCCAATGTAAGAATTTCTTTTCCTTCAGCCCAAACTGCCAGATAAATGCAAGAGTTAAAGCATTCACCGTCAATAATAACATTACACGCTCCGCATTCCCCTACTTCACATCCTTTTTTTACACTAGTCATTCGAAAATCATCTCGAAGTACGTCCGTAAGCGAAGCACGGACATCGATCATCTTCTCAACTTTCTTTCCATTGATCGTACAAGAAAGTAATTTATACTGCTTACTCATCTATCTCACCTCCTGCCAGTCGAATTGATTCTGTCAAAGCTCTCTTAGCAAGAACAACTGCGATATGCTGTCGGAAATCCTTAGCCGCTCTCCAACTGTCTCGTGGATTAATGTCTTCTAATACAGCTTTTGCAAATTCTTCAACAACTTCTTTTGTTACTGGTTTTCCCTTTGCAACCTGCTCTGCTGATGGTGCTCTCATTGGCACCGGGCCTGCAACACCATATGCAATTCTGACATCCTTAATTGTTTTTTTATCTTCGAACAGTTTTACATTAACCGAACAACCTGTAGTTGCAATATCCATGGCATTTCTCATAGCATATTTAATATAATGTCCATAATAACCTTCATATGATTCTTTCGGTATAATAATTGCTGTCTGAATTTCTGCTGGTTTCAGATCTACAACACCTGCTTTTATGTAAAAATCTTTAATCGGAATTCTTCGCACTCCTTCCGGTCCTGTTATTTCTACCACAGCATCCCACGCATGAAGTGTTGATGCTGAATCCGCAGAAGTTACACCATTACATGTATTTCCACCGATTGTTCCAATATTTCGGATTTGTGGTCCTCCTACCATATCAACTGCTTCCCCAAGTACATTGATATGTTTCTGAATAATCGGATCTTTTGTAATATGTGAAAAGCTTGTAAGCGAACCGATACGGATTGCACCGTCCTCTTCGTATGAAACTCCTCTCATTTCATCAATCATATAAATGCTGACCAGCTCTTTTCCTGCTCTTTTTCCTTCTCTCATCTGCACCAGTACATCGCTTCCCCCTGCAATAATCTGTGCTTCCGGATGTTCCTGTAAAAGTCTGATCGCATCTTCTACATTTTCTGCTTCATATAACGCTTTCATATCGTACATAATTATTCGCCCCCTTCTACCATATGTTCTTCTTTTAATTTACGGAAGAGATTATGTGGATTTACCGGTGCATCATTTACAAATACGCCTGTTGCATGATATACCGCATTACGGATTGCCGGTGCAACAGAACATGTAGGCGGTTCTCCTAATGATTTTGTTCCAAATGCACTTGTAGGCTCTGGATTTTCAACAAAATATGCACGTAAATTTGGATGATCCATAAATGTTGATAATTTATAATCCAATAAGTTATTATTCAATACTCTTCCTGTCTTTGGATCAAACAACAGTTTTTCTGACAATCCAAATCCAATTCCCATACTCATACCACCATGTACCTGTGCCTCAGCCAATGCAGGGTTGATAAGTGTTCCTGCATCATGTACATTTACCAGGTCAAGCAATTTAACCTTGCACATTGGGATATCTACTTCTACTTCTGCAAATGTACATCCAAATGAATATGCATTGGATTTAATCTGTGCTGTGCTCTCTGCTGACAGATGCTGACTGTGATTTAAGCTATACAAAGCTTCTGTTGACAATTCTCCTAGAGACATCAGTTCTCTTCCATCTGTCACGCGTACAATCTTACCATCAATAATATCTAAGTTATATTCCGGCATACGTGTCAGCTCATGTGCATATTTCAAAATGTGTTCTTTCAAAAGTAATGCTGTCTGACGAATTGCAAATCCTGCTGTATATGTCTGACGTGATGCATAAGCTCCTGTTCCAAATGGAGTTATGTCTGTGTCCTGACATGAAACAACGTGTACCATGTCCATCGGAACTCCAAGCATATCTGCTGTCATCTGAGCGTATGCTGTATCAGCACCTTGTCCGATCTCAGTTTCTCCAAGCTGTACCTGAAGGGAACCATCCTGGTTAAGTACCATTCTACAAGAAGAAGTTTCTAGAGATATCGGCCATACTGCTGTGTTGTACCAGAATACTGCCATTCCGACTCCTCTTCTTACATCACCGGTCTGATTCTTGTATTCTTCGTATTTTCTCTTGAAATCTGTAGCTTCCATACCTTTATCAATGCACTGATTAAATGTATCGGAATACAATTCATTTTTAGAAAATGCATCTACAAATCCAACCGGCATCAGATTTTTACGTCTGAATTCTATCGGATCCATATTCAATTTCGCTGCAACTTCCTCGGTATGACATTCCACTGCCCACATTGCCTGTGGAATTCCGTAACCACGCATAGCACCTGCTACTGATTTGTTTGTAAATACAGTATAGGCATCTGCCTCTACATTTTCACATGGATAAAGTTGTGGAAATGCTCCGACTCCTTTGGCACAAATACTGTGTCCGTGAGATGCGTATGCCCCCTGATCAGAAAATGCTTCCAGCTTACGTGCCACAAATGTTCCGTCTGGTCTTACCCATGAAACAATGTGACTGTGAATCGCATGACGTACACGAGTTGATACGAAAGTTTCTTCTCTTGGAACATCTAATTTTACTAAATGACCTCCAACCTGCAAACATAACCATGCACACAGTGGCTCGTACAATACATCCTGTTTGTTACCGAATCCGCCGCCAATATATGGTTTGATAATACGGATCTTACCCCAGTCTATTCCTAATGCCTGGCCACAGACACGACGAACGATATGTGGAATCTGCGTTGAGCTTACAATTTTGATTCGGTCAGCTTCCTTCTCAGCATAGCAGATAAAGTTTTCAATATGACAATGCTGTACTGTTGGTGTGCTATACCATCCCTCTACTTTGATCAAACCTGGTTCTTTGATTGCTTCCTCATAATTTCCTTTACGGATTGTTGTATGTTTTAAAATATTATTCGGATAATTCTCATGTAACTGTGGTGCTCCGTCCTTCATTGCTTCATGAACATCCAGTACGAATGGATATTCTTCATATTCTACTTTGATAACACGAAGTGCCCGTGCTGCTGAAACTTCATCTTCTGCAATAACTGCCGCTATATCATCCCCATAAAATCTTACTCTGTCTGTCAGAACCAGTCTGTCGGCTACATCCTGATGCGATTCATCTGTTGACCATGGATGTCCGGCTGTCGGGAAATAATGTTTTTCTTTTAAATCAAAACATGTACAGACCTTTACTACTCCCGGAATTTTTTCAGCCTCTGTTGTGTCAATAGAAATGACCTTTCCATTTGCAATTGTTGAATGCAAAATACGTGCAACATACGCCCCTTTGTCACACAGATCGTCCGTATATCGTGTACGTCCGATTACTTTATCATATGCATCGACACGAGTTACTTTTTTACCTACATACATTTTTCTTCCTCCTTTTCTCCTTTTATTTTTACCGCACTCTGCGATATTTTTAAAAAACATTTTCTCCGTTAACATAATATTCAAGTTCTTTTTTCATAATCATATATTGTGATTTCATAATGACTATCTTTCCCTTGTTCAATTGTATTAGATTTACTTCTTCTAATTTTTTAATATTACGGTTTAATGTCTTCATAGATATGCCGACTTCTTCCGAGATTCTCGTTCTTGTCTGTTTTAATTCAAATTTTTCCGGTAATGGCTGCTTTTGTTCATATTTTCGAACTAAATGTACCATCAACCGGTCTTTCCCTTCCATAAACAAATACCTTCTTGCCTCTGCAGTCTGCATAACTAACCGCTTCATATTCTCCTGTGTACGCATATATAATGCATCTACATCCATATGCATCCATTCCATATAATACACACACGGAATCGCGAGCAACCGACACTTTGTAGATGATAAAATGCTTATTCTATAATTTTTCATCCCCGCAAAACACTCAATCTCTCCAAAGAAATCGCCTGGTCCAAAATCTTTAAAATAATATGATTTCTCATTCATCGGCCATTCTACTCCGGTTACTTTACCAGTTAAAACGATATATATATATTTACACTCTTCTCCAGCTTTAATAAATGTCCGATCAGCTTCTATTTCCACAACTGACATATAATACTTTACTTCTTCCGTACAATTACGAAAAAGAATATTCATGTATTCTCGTTTTTTGGATGGTAACCCCTTAAAAATTTCCACGTTTCGGTCCTCCTTTTGATATATTATATTTTGAAATGAAATGTCTTTAAAAGGTCAAGTGACTACTTTTCTTTGCCTTTTTTATTTCTGGCGAAACATACAATTTTGCACGATTAATATAGCTTTATTATAATCTTTTTTAGTGATTTTGACTATAATTAATTTTTTCAGATAATTCAAGTCGAACGCCCGTGAGACTTGGCGCGTGATTCTGGTCAGCGAAGCTGACATATTCCTATCAGAA
>OFCV01000071.1_pt1 | contig 43194 bp, 42 predicted proteins | sample 1520931 | NCBI WGS metagenome assembly OFCV01 (sample SAMEA2699033, study PRJEB24076) | metagenome | biome: Human gut stool | place: Spain | collected 2012-10-21
ATTCATCATCTTTTGTTTCTTCAATATCTGCATCAATCTTTCCAGCAGCTTCTATTTTCCATGTGATCGTCACATCAAGAATCTTCTGTACTGTCTCTGCCACAACGGAAGCATGGCTTGTAATCTTCACACCATGTTTTCCCTGCACAACCTCTGTCGTATAGGCTCTTGTGTAAGCCTTATCATAGTGGGCTTTCTTCCATTCAGACTTGATATACATATCGTTATCTGTTGGAGCTCTCCAAATATTTAATTCCATCGGATGGTTCAAGTATTCCCGCCCTGCGAATTTCATCTCTGTAAAGAGTGCAGTACGTTTGTCTATGGTATAAGCAAATTCACGCCCCTTGATATGAATCTGTGTATCATTTTCATTTACCTGTAATTCAGAGTCCACTACTGTTTTTGGTATCCATTTCTCTGCAAGTTTACATTTTGTATCCTCTTTACTTACCTCAATTTCATCAAATCCAAGAATATGGTCTTCATCCAACAATGGCAATTCTTTTTTCAGATGGTAAATAAGTTTTAAATAACATTTCCCATTCTCTGGAACATTGATCTTCAGGTTTGTTTTTCCTTCCCCGTGTGGTGCCACAGAGAACTCCGGAAGTATGCCTTTGCTGATCACAAGACCATCCTGTGTCAGCTCATAACTAATCTTCACATAATCTTTCAAGTCATCAAAATCCATGTAGTTATGAAGCACCAGTTCTCCGCTTTCTTTGTTATAGGAAATAACCCTTGCCGGGCGATAAACATTCTTGTATTCCAAAAGTCCTGTATGTACCGTTCTGTCCGGATATACTAATCCATCCATACAGAAGTTGCCATCATGAATTTCTTCGCCATGGTCGCCCCCATAAGCATATATAGTCTTTCCATTCTCAGCAGTTCCATGAGCAATCGCATGGTCACACCATTCCCAGACAAAACCGCCACACATTTTATCATTATCCTGAATCATCTGGAAGTAATCTTCAAAATCTCCAGGTCCGTTTCCCATGCTGTGACAGTACTCTACCAAAAGGAAGGGTTTGCTTCCATCTTTATCCAGATATTCCTGAATTTCGGAAAGCGCTGGATACATCCGGCTGTACACATCCAGATTGCTGTAATCATATGTTTCATCATAATTACGATATCTTGCACTCTCATATTGTGTGATACGGTCTGGATCAAAATTCTTTGTCCATTCCAGTGCTTTTTCAAAGTTGCAGCCATAAGCACTCTCATTTCCCATTGACCACATAACAATACAGAAACGGTTTTTGTCACGTTCCACCATGAGTTTTACTCGATCAACGATTGCCTCTTCCCATACCGGATCATCTGCAATCTTCTCATTCCATCGTTTGAACCGATTGTAATCGGTGTCTTCTTTTCTGTAGATCATAAATGGACCATGCGCTTCAATATCTGCTTCATCTATTACCATAAATCCATACTTGTCACACATTTCATAGAAAAATGGTGCGTTCGGATAGTGGCTGGAACGGATCGCATTAAAATTATGCTGCTTCATTAACGTAAGATCGGTTGTAATCTGTTCCAGATTGATTGTAAATCCAGTAACCGGATCAGAATCATGTCGATTGACACCACGGAATTTAATCTTCTGTCCATTTAAATAAATAACCTGGTCTTTAATCTCTATCTTTCTTAATGCAATGTGATCTACAATTACTTCATTCTCTGTTTCAAGAATCAGTTTATATAGATATGGATTTTCTGTATTCCAAAGTTCCGGACTTGCGATTTCTAATACAGCTGTTCCTTCTTCAGCAATACTTCCTAGTGCTACAACTGCTCCGTTTCTATCTTCAATCGAAATTTTTACATTTAACGGAGAGTAGAATTTCATTTCAATTTCTACTTTCGCAAGCATATCCTCAATTCTTGTTTTAATATGATAATCACTGATTGCCTGTTTTGGGCGTTTCAAAATATACACATCCCGGAAAATACCACTCATACGGAATTTGTCCTGATCTTCCAAATAGGAACCATCACACCACTTCATGACCAGAACCGCTATGCTGTTCTCTCCGTCCCGAAGGAGGTCGGTGATATCAAACTCACTGGTCATATGAGAAACCTGGCTATACCCTACATAAGAGCCATTGATCCATACATAAAAGCAACTGTCTACTCCTTCAAAATTCAAGAAAGCTTTTGGTGCATTTTCATCTTTGTGATAAACAAAGGTATGTGCATATGTTCCACATGGAATATCCTGTGGTACATACGGTGGATCAAATGGGAACGGATACCTGATGTTTGTATACTGATGTGTGTCATATCCTGCCATCTGCCATACACTCGGAATCTGAATCTCATCAAAATTTTCTGTATCATAATCTTTCTCAAAGAAGGGTTCCTGAACATCATAGATACCGTTAAAATACTGGAACTTCCAAGTTCCGTTCAATAACTGCATTCGGTCTGACTCTTCCCTGTGCTCCACCAGGTTATCCATTCTTTTGGATGCCGGAATAAAATAGGCTCTGGCTGGCATTGTATTTTCATGCAGTACGCTTAAATCTTCATAATAACGTGGTACAATCATAAATAACTCTCCTTTAATACATATACATTTTTTTGCACTTTGTTTTTCCACAGCAAACCTTGTCTTTTACTTTTATGTTTACGCTTCTCTGTTTTGCTATATATATCTTATCCTAATCTGCAAAACATGTCTATGAATTGGATTAGACAAAATATGCACTAAATGATACAATAACAAAAAAGGAAAAGAGGTGCTACCATATGTATATGAATACCGGTTATTTAAACCACTCCCATATGGATTTCAAAGACAAAAGTCGCCCACTGGTTGTAGGAAGTTGCGGTACTTACCGCCTTTCCAGCCATCCAAAGTTACCAACCTACCGTCCAAGGGGACGCCTGGATTATCAGATTATCTATATCACTGCTGGTTGTGTGCATTTTCATTTTGATAATGTAAATAATGAAACGATTGTTCCAGCCGGCAACATTGTACTGTACAGACCGAAAGAACTCCAAAAATATGAATATTACGGAGAAGATAAGACAGAAGTATACTGGATTCACTTCACAGGAAGCAATGTGAAAAATATCTTACGGCAATATGGATTCCCGGATAAAGAGCGTGTATTTCAGGTCGGAACCTCTATGGAATACGAACAGATTTTCAAGCGTATTATCATCGAGCTTCAGCGTTGCCAAGATAATTATGAGGAAATGCTTGTCCTTCTGCTCCGTCATCTTCTTATCATCTTTCATCGGGAACTGACCAGGGAACATATCTCGAAAAATGAATACCTGGATCACGAGATGGATAACGCAGTTACCTTTTTCAGTGAAAATTATAACCAGAATATTAGCATAGATGATTATGCTGCCTCACGTGGAATGAGTGTCAGCTGGTTTATCCGAAACTTCAAAAAATACACAGGTTCTACACCAATGCAGTTTATTGTGGGAATCCGAATTAACAATGCCCAGATGTTACTTGAAACAACAACCTATTCCATCAATGAAATTTCTAAAATCGTCGGGTATGATAATCAGCTTTATTTCAGCCGGCTTTTCCACAAGCTGAAAGGATATTCGCCAAGAGAATACCGAAAAATAAGAAATAGGTTATGAAATCTATAATGTCATAAAAACTAAATGTCAAAAAAGGATGCCAACGAATCAAAGCAGATTACGTGACATCCTCTTTTTTTATTAGTGCTATTTTATAAATTCAACCGAATAGTAATACATGTACTCATTATCTGTATCTATATGCTCCCCTGCAATATCCTGTATTGGCAACGAGCTTAACCCTTTTTCTCCATAAATCAGTGCTGCTAATCCTTGCTCTGTTCCATACTCTATCTTGCATTTGTTTTCAATAGTCGTTGCTGATCTTCCATAATATTCCCTGTTTTTAACTCCCTCCAAAATTAGTATTTCTGTCATATATTTTGAATATTTAAATTCCTGATAACAATTCAGCAGTTTTCATTTCTATACTATCTGAGTCTACTGCTTCAATATAGTTTTGTGGTTGTCGCAATTTATTACATACGATGGATCCAAAAGTAACCATAGATATTCCCACTACAATAAGAAGCACTATAATGATTCTCTTTAAGTATCGTTGTTTGCGGCCACTGTCCTTTGTTATCTGTATCAATGTATCTTCTGATTTTTTTTCAATATTATCTATCTCAATATCTTCACCAGCCAAAAACTCATTAAGACTAATACCTAATATTTCGCATAATTCTAAGTATACTGATACATCCGGCAAACATTTTCTTTCACTACCATTCTATTTTTCATCAGGCTACATGAATTGTCAAAACAATGGTTCCCTCTTCATTGTGCCTGACTTCTGTTACTTCCGGTAAAGACAAACCAGTTGCAATAAGTCGTTCCTCCTTCACATTTCTCCACGATTCCCACATAGTCCGAGTTTCCGCATCTGGGCATCACCCTTATGGATATAACAATGCACCTACACTTCCACCTCAAATGGCAGAAGATCCAGAATATCTTTCTGCACATCAATTCCCGGATAAACCTCTATCAGTTTCAGTCCCTTCGGTGTCAGGCGAAATACACAGCGTTCTGTCACGTAAAGCACCTTCTGACCATTTGCAATTGCACGTCTGGCTGAAAAACTGATACTCTTGACTTGATCCACGAATTTAGGAATTGTTCCTTCCTTCTCAACCGTTACAATTCCTTTTGTCTGTGAAACCTCAAGTCCTTTTGCAGTAAAACTAAAACAGAAAACAACCGTCGGTGTCTTAGATGTGATATTCGCAAAGCCGCCGATTCCTGCAAATGCTCCCGGTCCACGATGTGCATTCACATTTCCTTCTTTATCTACTTCAAGAGCACCCATAAAGCAGACATCCAATCCGCCATTGTCATAAAGATCAAACTGGTTTGCCATATCATAGACAGATGCCGCACCGATCATTGCCCCAAACGCCTCACCGGAAACCGGAAATCCGCCGATTCCTCCTGACTCAACTGTCAATGTCACCATGTCAAGCATCCCGCTCTTTCTTGCAAAACGGGAAACCATCTCCGGAATTCCGATTCCAATATTTACAATATCATCCACTCGCAATTCCTTTGATGCACGTTTTCCGATTATATTCGCTACTGTATTATTCTTTGACTGCTTCACTGAAACTGAATCCAAACGTTCACTCCATGTATTCCATTCTTCATATGGAATCTCAAAGCTTCCGGTTAATGCTGTATAGGCTTCATTTCTTGTTTCTGGTTCTACTACAACAATTGCATCTACCAGACATCCCGGAATAATTGCATTTCTCGGTCGTGACGGGGTATCAACCAAACGATCTACCTGAACAATTACCTTTCCACGATTTGCCTTAACTGCCTGACAAATAGACAGCGCATCACCAGACATAAACATATCATCAAAGGTGATATTTCCCTTTCTGTCTGCTGCTGTTCCTTTGATCAATGCAATATTAATCTTTGGTAATTTGTAATAAAGGAATTCCTCCCCATCCACTTGCACATGCTTAACCAACGAATCATCAATTGAAATTCTGTTGATTCCAGGGCCTTCTTTTCTTGGATCCACAAAAATATCCAGACCAACTTTTGAGAGTGCGCCAGGAAGCCCGCCTGCCTGAGCGCGAATAGCGTGTGAAATACATCCGAGTGGCAAATTATATGCTTCAAACCGGTCTTCTAAAACGAGTTTTTTTGTACTTAACATTGCCCCAAAATGCCCGCAAATAAGCTTGTCTACGGCACCTTCTCTGATATACCCTTCTGCATTATGTTCATCATCCCAGACACCAAATCCAGCACTGGAAATCATTGTCAGATGTGTTGGTGACTGCATCTTCTGATATCTTCTATAAATTGCCTCATGAAGTTCAATTGGATTCTCTATTCCAACAAATGAATTCACGCAGATACAGTCTCCGTCCCGAATCAGCCGGATTGCCTCATCGGCAGTCATTATTTCATACATGATGTAATTTCTCCTTATCCCAAATATTCTTATCGTTCATTATACACTATCTCAGGAAATCAATCATCATAAATTAACAAGAAAAGCTCACGACTGATTATTTGCAACCAGCTGTGAGCTTTTTTGTTATACTCTATAATATAATTGAATTATGGCATAATTGAATTTGCACCATCAACAATTACGCTCTGACCTGAATAATAGCATGAATCTGGTCCTGCCAGAAATGCGATGACTGGAGCAATATCAGTTTCAGGATCTCCAAAACGTTTCATAGGGTTTAAGTTTACCTGTTTTGCATACTCCTCCGGGAACTTCTCAGCCCATGCTTTTGCTGCCGGTGATTCTGCTCCTGGGAGTACGATATTTACACAAATTCCATACTGTCCCCATTCTTTTGCTGCAATCTTAGTCATGCCTCGTAATGCTTCTTTATTAGAGCCATACGCTAACTGTCCTGCTATACCAAACATGCCTGTTGCCGAAGCAAAGTTGATTACTCTTCCTTCGTGCTGTTCTTTCATATAAGGAAATGCTGCCTGCATATAGTTAAGAGAACCAATCACACCACTTTCCCAGGCTTTAAGCATATTGTCATATGTAGTATCTTCAACTGAAGCCGATGGAACGATTGCCTGTGCATTGTTTACAATAACATCTACTGTTCCATATGTATCAGCTGCTGCTTTAACAACTTCTTCTACTCTTGCTCTATCTGCTGAGTCACAAGACATAGCGAAGCCTTCTCCACCAAGTTCTTTAATCTCAGCGATTGTCTGCTCGATTGGTTCAAGACGTCGTCCTGTCGCAATAATCTTTACTCCCCTCTTTGCAAGACAAAGTGCAATTCCTTTTCCAATTCCCTGTCCGGCTCCTGTTACGATAGCCACTTTTTCATTTAACTGTTTCATTGTGAAATCCTCCTATACGTACAATACTCAATAGGACAATTATAACATTTTTTGTATATTATGCAATAGTTCTTTTCCAAATCTAATATTTCTTTTATAAGTTTTTACCAACTTTATGAAATCCTTCCATTCTTCATTTCATACACCACGTCTGCCACGTTCATTGTGGATACTCTGTGGGATACCAGGACAACTGTTTTCTTCTTGGCCGATTCTTTCAATGATTTTAAGATGATTCCCTCATTTAAAGAGTCGAGGTTCGATGTAGGTTCATCGAGCAGGATGAGGGGGCATTCATGGAGAAATGCTCTTGCAATTCCGATTCTCTGTTTTTCACCGCCGGACAGCGTATCACCCAGTTCTCCGACTTCTGTATCATATCCTTTCGGAAGTGTCATAATGAAATCGTGGATAGACGCTTTCTTTGCGGCTTCCATAATCTCTTCTCTGGATGCTTCCGGCTTTGCAATGGCGATATTATTTGCAATGGAATCATGGAACAGGTGTGTTTCCTGTGTCACGTAACTCTCCATATCTCTTAAATACTTGGTCGGAATCTTGCGGACATCTGTACCGTCTACCGATACACTTCCGTCCTGCACATCCCAGAACCGCATCAGCAGTTTTAAAAGTGTAGATTTTCCGGAACCGCTCGCACCATGAATCCCTGTAATCTTACCAGGCTGTAATTTCAGTGAATAGTTATCTAAAATAACTTCCTCACCGTAAGCAAATGTTACGTTCTCTGCCTCTGCTCCTGTAAATTCATGTTCCATGCTCTCTGCACCGGAAGTTTCCACGTCACCCGGAATTTCTTCCACAAGCGGTGTCTCTTCCAGAAGAGAAAGAACACGCTCACCACTTGCCAGTGTCTGGTTCAGGTTGTTGGAAAGGCTTGATAATGCTACGACCGGTCCGAAAGAACCCATCATTGCGATGGTACAGGTTAAGATTCCCTCGAATCCTATCGCTCCTTTGTCGTACAGCCAGATGGTTAGTGCCAGCATTCCAAAAGATGCAAGCAGGATAACCATGTTCGTAAATGAACGCTGTGAGCCTTCCATTTTGCTTAAATCTTCCTGCATTCCTGCAAGATTTTTGGAACACTCACTCATCTGCTCTTTTCTCTTTTCACCCTGTCCGTACTGGATGGTTTCGTCCAGTCCACGTAAAGAGTCAAGGACAAAACTGTTCAGTTCTCCGAAGTTTGTCCGAAATTCCATTCCTTTCTGACTGCCACGTTTTCCATTCCACATCGGGATGGCAACACCGACAATCAGATAAGCTGCCAGTGCAAGCACGCCTGCCAGCCAGTGATATCTTCCGATAAAAATCACCATAATAATTGAGGTCAGCGTTGCAATCGCAATCGGGGAAATGGTATGTGCATAGAACACTTCCAGTAATTCGATATCGGTTGTAATAATCGAGATCAGATTTCCCTTATCCCGTCCTTCCAATTTTGCAGGGCAGAGCTTTCTCAGTGCCGCAAACACTTTGTGACGGATAATTGCCAATAACTTAAATGCGATAAAATGATTACAATACTGTTCCACATAATGCAGGATTCCACGAAGCACTGCAATTACGATCATGACTGTGATAATCGTTTTCACTGGAGTAAATACCAGCCACATATTGTCCACCGAAACAATCATTCCGGCTATCCCTGTCAGAAGTCCATGCACGATGACCTGTCCTGCCAGTATTGTCAGGAAGATCGCACACAAGTAACCTAATGTTCCAAGGATGATTGCTACCAGCATGATATGGAGCAGGGGTTTTACTAACCCTATCAGGCTCCCCATAATCCGGATGGCACTTCTTCTTTTGGTGTCAGGCACCATTAAATTTTCATTAACTTTTTCACTCATTATGTCATCCCTCCTTTTCCATAGTTTTCCAGTGCCATCTGGCTTTCATACAGATGTCTGTATGCACCATTCTGGCTCATCAGTTCGTCATGCTTTCCGCTTTCCTTGATTTCTCCGTCTTTTAAGAAATAAATCTTATCAGACTTCACAACATTTGCCAGTCTGTGGGAGATCAGAAGCACCGTCTTTTTCTTTGCCAGTTCGTGAATCACATTCATGATCAGTTCTTCACTTTCTACATCGATATTGGATGCGGCTTCATCAAAAATATAAACCGCACTATCTGTCCGAAGCAATGCTCTGGCAATTACCAGTCTCTGACACTGACCGCCGGACAGGTTGCTTGCTTTTTCTAATAACTGTGTCTGTAATCCATCCTGTGTCTGTAAGAACCCTAAAAGATTGACTTTCTGAAGGACAGCTTCCATCTCTTCTTTCATTGCGTCCGGTTTTGCCATCTTCAGATTTTCTTCTACTGTACCTTTGAACAGATAGCTGTTATGGCGAACCAGAACAACCCTCTGCATCAGATTGGTTTCATTCACTTCATTAAGCGGTACGCCACCGATGGTGATTTCTCCGTTATATCCCCGGTTCTTTGCTGCAAGGATTCCGGCAATCGTACTCTTACCACATCCGGATTCACCAACCAGTGATACAAAACTTCCTGCCGGAAGATTTAAGTTGATTCCTTTTAAAATCTCTCTGTCCTCTTCATAAGAAAAATGCACATCTTTTAATGTGGCATCTAACGCTCCATCCGGCAATGTTTTTTCTCCGGCCTGTGGCTCAGGTAAATCTAAAATCTTAAAAATCTTATCACTCGCTGCCATACCATTCATTGCGATATGGAAGAATGAACCAAGCAGTCTGAGCGGCAGGAAAAACTCGCTGGCAAGCAGAACAATACATAACGTTCCTGCTACACTGATATTTCCTTTTAAGAATTCAGATACCGCAACCGCCATACCAATCGCAGCTCCACCATACGCCACAATATCCATCACGCTGGTTGAATTGAGCTGCATGGTCAGCACCTTCATCGTAATCTTACGAAAGTTCTGAGATTCCACATCCATCTCGTCTGCTTTCTGCTGGTCTGCCTGATAAATCTTCAATGTGGTAAGTCCCTGTAAATTCTCAAGGAACGAATCACCCAGTCCGGTATAGATGCTCCAATAGTTATTTAATAATCTCTTCGCCACTTTCTGCACCACTACAATTGAAATTGGGATCAGCGGTACACAAATCAGCAGGATCACACTCGCTTTCAGGCTCACTCTGCAAAGAATGATAAATAAGGTCAGTGGTGCGATCAGGCTGTAAAATAATTGTGGAAGATATTTTCCAAAGTATGTTTCCAACTGCTCCACACCCTCAGTTGACACCTGTACGACCTCCGAAGAGGATACCTGCTCACTGTAGGAAGCTCCCAGCTTTAACATTTTCTCATAAATCTTTTCACGCAGAATCCGCTTTACATCCACACACGCCAGATAGGAAGACCTTGCTCCCATCCGTTCACAGATAAATCGGATCACCACAACCAGAACTAAAATCAATATCGTCCGCTCAATGATCGGTACGGTTACTGCTCGGTACACTACTCGTTCCAGTAAATCTACGATGGTAAAAACCGCTAAGACTTGTGACAGGAGGGCTGCCCACTGCCACAAAATCGTATACACGATATACTTTTTTGCGTGGGACAACAGTCCCACCAGTCTTGTTTTAATCATAAAAATCTTACCCTTTTGTTTCTTTCTTCGATTCTTTTTTACTGCATACCAGATGCCAGATAGCAAGCACTGGATGGTATAATAACATCCTTGGTCCTGAAAACCGCATAACATGCCTAATCTGTTCTCTCATCTCCGGCTTATAACAATGTACCTTACAATTCGCACAAAACGTCTTTTCTTCCATAAATGGACACTTTTGACTTCTTTGTTTTGCATAATCCGAAAGTTTTTGACAGTCAGGACACATCTGCCCTTCCTGTCTTTTTTCTTTCGGATGTTTTTTTCGGCAATACAGCCGGATCATCTCTTCCACGACATACTGTTCTTTCTGCCGTTTCTTTTCTACTTTGTCCATCTTACTCTACGCTTTCTGCCATTTCAGCTTCAGGCTTTTCTGTCTTAACTCTTAAGAAGAAGTATAACAGGTGGCATACCCACACAATTACAATACATATTCTTCCAATTGGTACATTCTTCATGCAGATAAAGCCGATTGCCATGACTACTGTCACCATTCCGATAATCTTGCATTTTGTTCCCATTGTCATGGCTCTTTTCTGAACAAAACTGTCCAGATGTTTCTTATATAAATTCGTTCCTACGAACCAGTCGTGCAGTTTCTTAGAACTCTTTGCAAAGCAAAACAGTGTTGCCATATAAAATGGAACGGTTGGCAGGATAGGAAGTAGAATTCCTATCGTACCAAGTCCCAGACAAAGAAATCCAAGCACGATCCATACTACTTTTAAAGGATTTTTCATCTTCTTTCTGTTCTCCTGTGGGAGTTTTCCTCCCCTTTATTTCTTGTCGTTCTGTTACTATTTTCTTCTTACACCGCCAGCACAAACTTCTGTCCATCAACCCTTGTCACACCAAGTTCGATGCCATACAGCTCCCGGATGCTCTCTTCCGTAATCACTTCTTCCGGATCACCTTCCACCAGCACTTTTCCATCTTTCATACCGATGACGTTATCCGAATATGCGATTGCCTGATTGATGTCGTGCAGTATCATAATGATAGTAATTCCAAATTCCTGATTGAGTTTTTTAACCAATTGCAAAATCTCAATCTGATATCGGATATCCAGATATGTGGTCGGCTCATCTTCGGCACTGTCTCCCTGTATCATCTTTTTATGTGGACTTGTTCACTGTTTTCTGTCGCAAATGCTATAGTCGGAATGCATGTTATCGTCATTGCGAGTGCCATCACCAACGTAAGCAGTTTCTTTATAGTTACATTTATTTTATTTTTTATCCGATCAAGCATCCGGACACCTCCCTCTTTTGTTTTTTATCTTCACCTTTCTCTCCTCCTTTGTCTATTTTTCATTTCCTATACCTGGTTATTTTACCTATTCTTATAGTTTGCTTTCGCCATCTACAGTTAGCTAAAACTATTTCATTAAAAATATATAGTATTCCCTTTTCTACTGTCAATATTTGCACCTTTCTTTCGTACCTGTAAGTACAAAAATACGACCTTCCGTTTTCCTCTTAAATCCGTACTTCTCAGCATTGTTGAAAAATATTCTCATTAACTTTTTCAGTTTTAGTCGTTAATAAACGAGTATATATAGAAAAATGGATGGAACCTTTTTCGTTCACATCCATTTTTCTCATCTCCAAATGCTTTATATAAAATCCTATAATTTGTAACTGTTCAGAGCCAAGCGAAATTTCAAAAGTAGGTATAAAATGCTTGCATTTTTAAGACTATTTTTGAAATTTTATTTGGCGGATACGCCACACCAACGAAATGCGTTGCATTTAGGAGGTTGGCTCTGAACAGTTACTATAATTTAAAAATCAGTCTTGCCGTACTTTCCGGCATGTGCGCTTCTCCTACCGAACAAGATACCGTTATCATCAAATTTCCCTGTAACATTCCATGATCAAATTTCTGGAAGCGGAATGCACTGATTGGAATTCTTACCTTTTCATTTTTTATTCCAGCGATCTTATACACATCTCTCTGTAAATATTTCAAATCTGCAAGATATCCTGTCATTTCTCTTCCGTTAATACGTGAAGTCGCATGCATTTCTTTGATTGTTAATTCAAGATAGCATCCTCTCTTATTGCGTTTTACTATGCCAAGATGCTCGAATCCATGCTCTGCCATTGAACGACCGCTGCCATCAATCTGCATAATAGAAATTGCCACCATATGGTTTCCGTATTCTATCAGTTCCTCAATCTCGCCAATTCCATCCTCTTCTTTTTTCATCTGAATTCCCCTGTTAAGGCGCATATGGTTCTTGGACAATTCTTCCAGTCTGATATAATCAATATTCTCAACCATTCCTTTCAGAACATCATCGATTCCTTCCGTAATCCCGCTTCTTTCGAGATATTCTCGCACATCTCTTACTACCTTCTGATGCCATTGCAACATCATTTGCCCCTTTTCTGTAAAATCAAGACTTTGTGTCAGATATTCTTTTTCAATGCAACTTTTAAAGAATCTACTTACCGTTGGATGCTTGACGCCACATTTTTCAGCAATCGCACCGATTGTTCCTCTTCCCCTTTCCATCTGTTCCAACTCTGTCAGGTACTGAATCTGTAATATTGTCAAATGCTCAAATCCCATTGTCTCATTCTTGCCCATGTTCTGTTCCTCTTACCAAATCTCTACTTCCAGCTGCGCACATTCCCATACCTCTGGTTCGTTCTTTTTTTCATTCATAAATGCTATGAGAAGATTTCCTTCTATTATCCTGTCATTCGGTTTTACAATGAATTCAAAAATATTAGCCGGAATTTTTTCTCCATATTCTCCCCGCTCCGCTATTTTCCACTTTTTATCATAATCCTTATACCACAATCTCTTTCGCTTCAATTCTTCTGTTTTTTGCAGCTCAAAGCATCCTTTTTCCGTAATTTCAAGAAAAATATCTCTAGAATAGCAGGTATACTCTGGTTTCAGTCGTCTTGGACATTGCTGTTCCAGACTATACATCTGCATCGTAAAGGTATACCTTCCTTTTTCATAACGATCTGTAAGTTCTGAATTCCTGATTCGTCTTTCATAATACATATTTTCGAAATTGATAAACTGACACATTGCCCTCGCCGACTCATCTGTTACAATGTGTTCTATTCTGCACGCATCCTGATCTGCAATTTTTTCATTAACTCCAATAAATTGCAACATCTGACTGATGGAATTGTGGCGATAAATGTAATTATTTCCCACGGACAAGCCATAATCTGTCAATTGAATCTCTTGTTCCGGTGTCACAGTCTCAATATAACCATGCTTTTGTAAGTTTTTCAAATAAGGCATCAAACTCCTTTTTTCAATTTGCAGAAAATGACAGATTTTCTCTATTTTCATCTCAATTCCATTTTGCTTACAGAGACAAATTTTTTCCAAAATATCCTCTTCTTTTTCTAATTTTGAATGTGGAAGATTCTGTTTCTCAATACTTGTATCCATTTTTTCTCCTATCGTATTCACGTTTTTTATTTTACCTGGCCGGTAGTCTGTGCATCGACGCAGCCTGCATGAACTGCAAAACGTTTGTTATAATTATTTTCGGTGCACGTAGAAAGCGTCAGTATTATGCATAAGTGCTACCCCGATCAAAACCACAGCCAGAATAATCCATATCAGCCATCGGTATGAGCTTTTTTTCTTCATGTTAATTCTCCCATCCCTTTGTTAGTTTCGTCAAACCACTAACGCCATTATGGAATGTATGGTTAGAATTGTCAATCTTTTTCTTCTGGATATATGTGAATATTTCTTATTGGTTCATGAGGGGATTGCTTTAACGTAAAAAAAGATAAGTTCTATTTCAAACTTACCTTTTCTCTCTATCTTTGACTATCCCATTGCTTATATTCCTCAAGTCTTTGAATATATCCGGAAAATTCCGGTACTGTAAAATCAAGTTCTTTATACTTAACCGGATATATAATTCCTTTGCTAATCAATTGCGCTCTTGTTGTAGAAATAGAATTCACATTTTTACCAAGATTATGTGCAACATTCGAAATTGTACACGGCAACTCTCCACATTTTACCATTGCAAAAATAAATTTTTTATCGCTCTCTGCACATCTTTCGTATCTGGATTTAAAGAATCCTTCATCTAATGTTGTCAGGAATTCCTCTATACAGCTTTCTACATCCGCCTTTTCAATCAAAACTTTATCCGTATTTTGATAAACTATTTTACATAATTGCTGAATAAAAAATGGATATCCTTTTGTGATACCAGAAATTGTTTCTATTGCCTCACTTGTATATTCTACATGGAACTTTTTTGCGGGCTCCTCTATTGCCTTTTTGGACTGAGCTGATGTTAATGAACCAATCTGTTTGTACATAAACAATCTTTCAGAATATGATTTTTCATCGGAAAGCATTTTATATATCTTAGGAAGTCCTGCCCCAATAATCATAACAGGATATCCCAGCTGATTTGTTCTGTGCAGTGCTGCTATCAACGCTCCCAACTGTTCTTGCTTCATATACTGGATTTCATCAATAAAAAAGCAAATTGGAGTTTCTGCTTTTAATGCTGTTTCACCCATTGTAGTGAAAACATCTGTCAAACTTTGTGTCAGGTTATTTGATATATATAATTCACGATCCTGAACGGATAAAGAGAATGTAGTATCGTTCGGATTAAAGGAAATAACCAAAGACTTTATTGCTTCTAATGGCTTTTTTACAAGATGTTTAAACTTTTCCTTTGCACTTACTGTTCGTAAAAATGCCTGTGAACATTCCGCCAACTGAGAGATAAAGTCATTTCTCTCTTCTACCTCTATATGCTTACAAAATATCTCCTTTTCACTGGCAATCTCTTCCAATCTATTTATCAGTACCGTTTTTCCAACACCGCGTAATCCGCTGTAAATAATCGACTGAACAGGAACATTCATTGTCAGTGCTTCAAAAATCTGCTCAACACTTTCAATATCTTCATCTCTACCGGCAATGTACATTGGTTTCAGACCTGCTCCTGGTCTATATGGGTTATATTTAAACATATAGGCACCTCCATTCTTAGTTCTATTTTAGATGAATATACGGTATATTTCAATACATTTTCGCTTTCAGCCGCAAAAATAGTCCTATAAGTCTCTATATCTTTATATTTCTTTTGGATTTTTTATTTGACATTCATTGTCAGACAAAAGACTCTCTCTAATGTCATTGTGCAATCTACTTTTGCACTTTTTGTGCAAATAATTTTTGCGTTTTATAAAAGGGTACTAAACTAGCAATTTGCCAGATATAGTACCCTTTGTTTTTGATTTTTAATGTGGATTTTGAGTTCGAATGAAATCGGTATTTCATTAGGTTTTTGACCCCTTAAAAAGCCCCATTTTAAGCCATTTTTTAACTCGACATAGAGTAAAAATTGGGTACTGACATTCATTGTCTTAGATTTTCCCAAAAACACTACCTTCTATGTCTGTTTTGTAAACTATTTTGTTTATTTGACGCTCTACAAAAGTGCAAAAATATTTTACACAATTTTGATGAAAAAATGCAAATTTTATTTACATGGGGACAAAGGCTCTCTCTAATATATTTTCAACGTTTTTAAATATTCTTTCTGCTTGGGAGTTATCCGATAACTCTCTTTGCTCTTTTGTATTGTTTTGTTATGCGTCCATATGTCCAGTTGTCTTTCCTCTAGAAACGGAATCACCTGTTCATACTGCTTTGCCAATGCTGTAGCAAAATACCATGCACGCATCATATTTACGTAATATTCTTCTGAACGGATTTCTGCAACTTTCTTGGCATATTCTATCCGGAATGTATCCTCAAGATAATATCTCATCAACATACCGATAGCAAATCGAACTGTATATGTATGTTCTGATTCAAGCCACTGATAGATTTTCTTTATAAATATATCCAAATGTTTCTTGACAACTTTCATTGCAAGCATATCACAAGTTGCCCAATTATCTATATATGGTAGAAAACGTTCTAATTCATCCAGAGCACTATCATACTCTTTGATTTGCTCTATCAATAACCCGTGCAAATTATTTTCCTCATAATATTGATGTGGAAGCACTGTTAAAAAAGTTTTTGCATTCTCTGTTTTTCCATATTCTTTTGCAAATTTCCGTAACTGCGGAGTTCTCACTCCTATGATTCGGTTCTTATCAATATTCGGCATCAGCCCTGCATGGAAATCTCTGTACTTTAAATCCTGCATCTCAAAGAGCTGCTCTTCCACTTCTTTAATTACCCATTCTTGCTCCATTTTTCCATACCTTCTTTTCGTATTTTCTCAAAGAAAAATAATCTATTAAAAAGTAATTTTACTTTCCAATAGATTATCTTTTTACTATTCTGGATATTCTACACCTTCCGGCAGTTCATCCCATTCATTTAACCCAAGATGTTGCTTAAACTTTGCCTGCTCCAAAGTCAGTTTTGGTAAATCATCTTCCAGATATTCCATCAATTCTCTGATTCCCTCACGAGTTACATTATTTACTTCAAAAATCCGCTCGCATCCGGCATTTTCCATCCATTGTCTTACCATAGGAATGTTTGCATATGGTGAGTCAACTTTTGTGATAATTCCGATTAATGGACGTTGGATAAAAGAGCGGCCTCCTGGTCCAAACAAATTAAACGGCTCATCCGCAGCTTGTACCATTGCGATTACATCTGCTTCAAATGAAAAACATGCCAATCCTACACTAAAATGCTTTGACTCTGCATACTCTCCCGGAGAATCAATCGTGTCATCTTCTGTGTTCGTATATTGTGTTTTAATATAATGAAGCTCTTCCCCCTTCAATGCCTGTGTCAAAGAGGTTTTTCCTGCTTCACTTCTACCCATTAAAAATATTTTTTTCATCTTTTCACCTGATTCTCTTACTCTTTTAGCTTCGGTATACTTCGCAAGCTGCAAAGCCTAACTCTTCTTTAAAAAAGCGGACAACTTCCCCTACCGCAGTCTCTACTTCTGATAAACGGCCGAGCAGAATTAATGTCCCACAAAATCGATCCATAAACCCGATTTCAATATGTGCACTCTTCATTGCCACATCAGCAGCCACTACAACAGCTTCCCATGGTGTAAATCGAAGAAGCCCTATTGTCTCTCCATTATGATCTTCACCTTGATGCACCCCGATATGTAAGCCAAGATTATGATAAATGCATGGATCTGCCGGATTTAAGACATGTGCCATACAAACTTCTCTTCCCGGAACACGAACACGTGTCATGCGAAGCCGTTTTCCTTTTAAATCTTGATAATCATCATGGAACAATTTTTCTAACAGTTCCTCTTTTGTCATTCGAGCCATTGCTGCACTTCCTATCTCTTTGTAATATTGCAGACTACATATCCAAGAGAATCTCTAAAATAATCTACAATTTCTGTCAATGCTGATGTCACATCAGAAATTTCTCCGGTAATGATCAAAGTCCCGGTAAAACGATCTGCAAATCCCAGATATACATTTCCACTTTTTACTGCGATATCTGATGCAATAACTGCAGACTCCGGTGGTGTCATATTCATAATTCCAATTGCAGATGAACGATAATCCACTTGTGGATTCAATCCTAATTTCTGATAAATAATTGGTGACGGGCCTCCCATCACATGTGCAAATGTAATTTCCTTTCCACATACAGTTTCCTGTACGATACGAATCTGTTCTTCATGCTCATTTGCCATCTCTTTGTACCTCTCCTTCTTAAAGTTTCTTTCATACACATCTTCTATCTAATTGCTGTTTTACAAGTTAAATGTTTATTTATTTGATTCTTCTCGAAGCCCCAATATACCTTCTACTAAAATCTTCACATCATCAAAAATGTAATCAAACGCACCTGCCTGACACATATTGATTATAACCATTCCGATTGGCACTGCAACGATCATTCCAATCACGCTGCTCACACGATATCCAATATACAATAAAATCAATGTGACCAGAGGATTAAGCCCGACACTGTCTGCTACCAACTTGGGCTGTAATAATTGTCTGGATACCTGAGTGATCGCATAAATTACGATTAACATAATAGCCATTGTATAATTACCCATAAAGAATTTATACACTGCCCATGGAATCATCGCTGTTCCTGTTCCGAAGAATGGAAGGAAATCCAAAAATGCTATAAAAAACGCAACAAGAACAAAATAATTAATCCGAAGCATTGCAAAACCAACAGCTAATATTAAGAATACAATCCCCATTATTTTAAACTGGGCTTTAAAATATCCTCCTACTGCATATCGCAGATTATCCATAACCAGTTTCATCCTCTTCTCTACCGATGGCGGCGCAATCTTACACAACCATTGTATCACATCTTCACGCTGTACGGTAAAAAAATATGAAGACATCAATGCCATAATTAAGTATATCACATATGAAGGTAATTTTTTAGCGAAATTTCCTGCTGCTTCCATTGTTGGTTCGCTTGCTTTTTTCACTAAATCCCCCATCATCTGATCCAGATTCACTATCGCTGTATTCCAACCATCCTGCACGCTTTCCGGAAGGCGTGAAAATAAACCTGATAATGTTCCTCCTATCTGACGCAATCCGTTTTCTAACTGACTATACAGATCAGGCACGTTTTCTATCAAATCTCCAATTTCAAGTATTAATCTACTGATTGCAAAATAAAATATGGCTACAATAATCGCAATAACCACGATTACAACTAGTGCTGATCCCAATTTTTTTACTATATTAAATTTCTTTTCAAGCCAATTTACTACCGGCACCGCAATCGATGCAATGCACCATCCAACTACAAATGGCATAAAAAACAAAACGGCTTTTACTCCAATAAATATAAATGCAACCGTTGCTAATATGCTAAATAATAAGCTTACTGCCACTTGCCAATACGGGCGTTTCTTTTCCATACAGACACGTCACCTCGTTTTCATAATCTGCTATTATCTGCCCCATGTTGCTATGTTCCACTTGTTTTCATTAGTTTATCTTATTCCTCTGTCTCATCCTCGTTGCCAAGATATTCTGTCTCCACAAGTTCCCAAATTTCATCCCGACCTTGTTTTGTTACAGAAGAAAATGGAATAATCTTTGTTCCCGGAACTAAATTCAATCCCGTCTTTACCATTTTCACATGTTTCTGAACCTGACTTCTTTTCAATTTATCTAACTTTGTGGCAATAATAATCGGTTCAAATCCCTGTTCAACAATCCAATCATACATCATCTTATCATTTGCAGATGGGTCATGACGGATATCTATCAACAAAAATACTGCTCTTAACTGTTTTGAACCATGAAGATATCTTTCAATTAATTTTCCCCATTCGATTTTGTCTTTCTCGGAAACTTTCGCATAACCATATCCCGGAAGGTCTACAAGATACATTTCTTCATTGATATTATAAAAATTAATCGTCTGTGTTTTTCCTGGCGTTGCAGAAATTCTTGCATAAGATTTTCTGTTCATCAACGCATTGATCAAGGAAGATTTACCAACATTTGATTTACCTGCAAATGCAATTTCTGGCAGTTCATTTTCCGGGAGTTTACTTGTAATACCACATACTGTTTCCAGGTTAATATTTTTAATTACCATAACGTTCTCCTATATCATTTTCTGTTTTACACCAATGCTTCTTTCAAAACCTCATCCATAGATTCTACCGGAATAATTTCTAAGCCTTTTGTTATTTCAGAACTTAGTTCCTCCACATCCACTTGATTTTCTTTTGGAACAAGCACAGTCTTAATTCCGGCATTCTTTGCAGCAAGTAATTTTTCTTTCAGTCCACCAATTGGAAGTACTCTTCCCCTTAAGGTGATTTCTCCTGTCATTGCCAGATCTGCACGTACCTTTCTTGCTGTAATTGCAGATAAAATAGCTGTTGCCATTGTAATTCCCGCTGAAGGACCGTCTTTTGGCACTGCTCCTTCCGGAATATGTACATGAATATCGTGTTTTTCAAAGAAATCTGCAGCAATCTCGTATTTTTCACTGACTGAACGAATATAACTGATTCCTGCCCCAGCCGATTCTTTCATTACATCTCCAAGCTGTCCTGTTAATGCAATTTCTCCTTTTCCAGGCATTACATTTACTTCTATTTGAAGTGTATCGCCCCCAACACTGGTCCATGCAAGTCCTCGCACGATACCTACTTCATCTGCCGGATTAACCATCTGATATTTATACTTCTCTTTTCCAAGGTATTTATGCAGATTCTTCTCTGTCACAGATATTTTCTTTTTATCCGTCGTCAGAAGTTCTTTCGCCGTCTTTCTGCAAATGTTGCCGATTTCTCGCTCCATCTGTCTGACTCCGGCTTCCTTTGTATAGTTTTCAGCGATTTTCCAGATTGCTCGTTTGCTGATTGATAGTGTCTCGGAAGTCAATCCATGTTTCTCTAACTGTTTTGGAATCAAATGCTCTTCCGCAATATGAAGTTTTTCGTTCTCTGTATAGCTACTGACTTCTATAATTTCCATTCTGTCTAACAATGGACGCGGGATTGTCTGAAGCGAGTTTGCCGTAGCAATAAACAGTACTTCTGACAAATCCAATGGCACTTCCATGTAATGATCCTGGAATTTACTATTCTGCTCGCTGTCTAATACTTCAAGTAATGCAGAAAATGTATCTCCTTTATAGTCTGAACTGACTTTATCAATTTCATCCAACAGCATAACCGGATTTTTGACACCTGCAGTTTTTAAACCGTTCGCAATTCTTCCAGGCATTGCTCCAACATAAGTTCTTCGATGACCGCGGATTTCTGCCTCATCACGAACACCACCAAGTGAAATCCGCACATAAGGTTTCTGAAGTGCTCTTGCAAGTGATCTTGCAATGGAAGTTTTTCCGGTTCCCGGAGGTCCTACCAGACAAAGTATCGGGCTTTCACCTTTTTTTGTCAATGTCCGCACCGCCAGAAACTCTAACACTCTTTCCTTTACTTGTTCAAGACCATAATGATCTGCATCTAATATTTTTTCTGCATAAGCCAGATCCGTATTCTCTTTTACTGTCTTATTCCACGGCATTTCCAGCAGTGTTTCAATATATGTGCGTATAACACCAATTTCCGCCGGAGAATTCATAGAGCTTTTAAATCTTTTGATTTCTTTAAATAATTTTTCTTTCACTTCTTTCGGTGCATTCAATTTCTTCGTTGCTGATTCAAATTCTTCTGCATCTGAAATTGTGGAATCTTCGCCAAGTTCTTCTCTGATCAACTTTAATTGTTCTCTTAAAATATACTCTCGCTGATGCTTGTCTACACGTTCTTTTACTTTTGCACGTATCTCGTCTTTAATCGCAATGATCTGTATTTCGTTTACAAGCTTAAAACAAAGCGTCTCATAACGTTGCTCAAACTCTGTTTGATTTAAAATGTCCTGAAGCTCCATATATGGCAATGGAACATTTGCAGCAATCTCATCCACCAGTTTTTTTACATCTTGAATCTCTAATATTTCTCCGATGGATTCTTTTGAAAATTTACCATTCTTTGCTGCATATTCTACGAAAATATCTTTCAATCCTCGTAACATAGCCTGATCATCCAAAGTTTCAGGCATAGCTTCGTCATCTTCTATTATTTCTACTTCCGCCTGTAAATAAGGTGCATCATCACTCATATTTATCAAACGGCCCCTCACTTCTCCTTCTACAAGAACACGCATTATTTGCTTTGGTAATTTCATAATTTGTTTTACTGTTGCAATTGTACCTATTTCAAATACGTCTTCTTGCGTCGGCTTCTCTGTCTCTATACTTTTTTGTGAAACTAGAAAAATTTTCTGTTCCTCTGCCATTGCCTCCTGTACAGCTGCGATAGAGCTTTCTCTGCTCACATCAAAATGCACTATCATTTCCGGCATAATGGTAAGCCCTCGAAGGGGTACCATAGGAAGATTTAATCTTTGTTCTGCCATCTTAATATCTCCTTATGTATCTCTATTTATAAACCAGTATCTGGTTAATTTTCGTATTTATTATAACTCTCATTTATATAAAAAGGAAGCGGATACCCAGTATTCACCTAGTTACCCGCCTCTCGTTATCTTTTTGCAGTCAAGCTGCTAAATTCTGATTCATCTGTTGTTGCCAGAATCACCTTACAAGCAACAATATTATGCACTTTCAGATGTCAAAAATGACTGACGCTCTTCTCCGTCACGTTGATACAACGGCTTGCTTTTCCCATTAACAACATCTTTTGTGATTCTGCATTCCTTAATGGTTTCATCTGATGGAACTTTAAACATTGTATCCATCATAATGTCTTCCATAATTGCACGCAGACCTCTGGCTCCTGTTTTTCTAGCCATTGATGTTTCCGCAATTGCATTCAGAGCCTCACGATCAAATTCCAAATTCACGCCATCCAGCTCCAATAATTTCTGATACTGTTTAACAATAGAATTCTTCGGTTCTGTCATAATACGAACCAATGCTTTCTGATCAAGCATATCTAATGAAACTGTAATTGGTAATCTACCTACCAATTCTGGAATTAAACCAAACTTTGTTAAATCCTGCGGTAAAATCTGCTTCAGCAAGACATCTACATCGTATTCGTGCTGTAATGCAATCTCTGCATTAAATCCAATAGATTTTTTATCCAGACGAGTCTCAATGATCTTCTCAATTCCTTCAAATGCTCCGCCACAAATAAAAAGTATATTTGTAGTATCAATCTGAATCAATTCCTGATGAGGATGTTTTCTTCCTCCCTGTGGTGGTACAGAAGCAACTGTTCCTTCAATAATCTTTAAGAGTGCCTGCTGTACTCCCTCTCCCGATACATCTCGGGTAATTGACGGATTTTCAGATTTTCTTGTAATCTTATCAATCTCATCAATATAAATAATTCCATGCTCTGCACGCTCAATATCTCCATCCGCTGCCTGAATGACTTTGAGAAGAATATTCTCAACATCTTCTCCAACATATCCGGCCTCTGTCAATGCAGTTGCGTCTGCTATTGCAAATGGAACATTTAATATTTTTGCAAGGGTCTGTGCAAGAAGTGTCTTTCCACACCCAGTTGGTCCAAGCATTAAAATGTTACTCTTTTGAAGTTCTACTCCTAAATCCTGACCTGCCATAATCCTCTTATAATGATTATAAACAGATACTGCCAGCACTTTTTTCGCCTCATCCTGACCAATTACATAATCATCCAAAAACGCCTTAATTTCTTCCGGTGTTAAAAGATTAATATCAGAGAATCTGTTTCTCTCTTCATATTCAAATTCTTCTTCGATAATCTCAGAACAAACTTCAACACACTCATCACAGATGTAGGAGCCATTTGGACCTGCAATTAACTTGCGTACCTGGTTCTGTGTTTTATTACAGAAAGAACATCTGACTGTATCATCACCGATTTTTCCTGCCATACTACTCTCACCTCATATTGCACTCACTTCTTAGTGATTTGCAATTACTTCATCAATTAATCCATATTCTTTCGCTGCCTGTGCAGACATAAAGTTATCTCTTTCTGTATCTTTCTGGATAACTTCTAAAGGCTGTCCTGTATTGGCTGCCAAAATCTCATTTAATTTCTGACGTGTGCGCAAAATATGTTCTGCGGCAATCTGAATCTCTGTTGCCTGTCCCTGCGCTCCGCCTGATGGCTGATGGATCATAATCTCTGCATTTGGAAGTGCAAAACGTTTTCCTTTTGTACCTCCTGAAAGAAGAAATGAACCCATACTTGCAGCCATACCGATACATACTGTAGATACATCACATTTGATATACTGCATTGTATCATAAATTGCCATCCCGGCTGTCACAGATCCACCTGGACTGTTGATATACAACTGGATGTCTTTATTTGGATCATCTGCTTCCAGGAAAAGAAGCTGTGCCACAATAATATTTGCAGACACATCTGTTACTTCTTCTCCCAAAAAGATAATTCTATCTTTTAACAGTCTAGAATAGATGTCGTAGGAGCGTTCTCCTCGGCTTGTCTGTTCAATGACATATGGTACTAAACTCATAAGACTGTCAGCTCCCTTCTATATTCGCATCTTAGCCTTCTACTGATGCATCTGTAATCAATGTTACAGCTTCCTGAACTGCGATATCCTCTTTCATCTGAGCAGCTTCTGCTTCTCCCATGTACTCTTTGAGTTTATCAAATTCCATCTGATATGCATCTGCCATCTTCTGGATTTCTTCATCTAAACGTTCATCAGATACTTCGATGTTCTCAGCTTTTACAATTGCTTCGAGAACAAGTCTTGTTTTGATTCTCTTAACAGCCTGTGGCTCGAACTCTTCCATCATCTTTTCCTGTGTCAGTCCTGTGAACTGGAAGTACTGCTCTACTGTCAGTCCCTGCTGCTGGATACGACGTGCAAAATCATCTGCCATCTGTCTTACCTGAAGATCGATCATTGGCTGTGGAATATCCATCTCTGCATTCTCGATTGCCTGCTCTACTGCCTGATCTTCTTTCTTTGCTTTTCCTTCAGATTCTTTTCTGTCTTTGATTTTCTGTTTTACTTCTGCTCTGTATGCTTCCATTGTTTCGCACTCAGATACTTCTGATGCAAATTCATCGTCAGCTTCTGGAAGCTCTTTTGCTTTGATAGCATGTACTGTACATTTGAATACAGCATCTTTACCAGCAAGTTCAGCTGCCTGATACTCTTCTGGGAATGTTACTTTTACTTCAACTTCTTTATCGATCTCAGCTCCGATCAGCTGCTCTTCAAATCCTGGGATAAATGAACCGGAACCGATTGTCAGTGGATAGTCTGTTCCTTTTCCACCCTCAAATGCAACACCGTCTACGAATCCTTCAAAGTCAAGTGTTACGGTATCTTTATCTTCAACTGCACGATCTGTTACTTCAACAGTTCTTGCATTACGCTCACGCTCTTTTTCGATTTCCTCGTCTACTTCTTTCTGTGTAACTCTTGTAGAATATTTGTCTACTTTAAGTCCTTTATACTCACCAAGTTTTACTTCTGGTTTTGTAGCTACTTCTGCTGTGAAAATGAAATCTTTTCCTTTTTCTAACTGTACGATATCGATAGATGGCTGTGAAACGATATCTAATTCACACTCATCATATGCTTTTCCATATGCTTCAGAGATCATCTTGTTTGCTGCTTCATCATAGAAGATTTCAGCCCCATACATTTTTTCGATCATCTGGCGTGGCACTTTACCTTTACGGAATCCTGGGATATTGATTTTCCCACGCTGTTTTAAATAAGCAGCCTGTAAAGCTTTCTCTACCTCTTCTGCTGCAACTTCGATAGTAAGTTTTGCCATGTTATGTTCTAACTTTTCTACCTGTAAACTCATCTTTACTTCCTCCTTGATTTGTATCTTCTCAGCAGACTATGCATGCTGATTGATATTCTTTTATATTCGAAGACCCTATAGATCTCAACGCATGTTGTGCCTGCTGACATTCTATTGCACAACCCTGTTTATGCGTTTTTACACGAAATGTTTATCAGCCAGTTACTAATATACATTCGCAGTCATTGAAACAGTATAGCACAAACATCCCCTTATTTCCAGTGTTTTTTGCTGTTTTCTTAGCTTTTTGAAAATTTTTTATACAAATAAAATGGATTCTTTTACTTCATTTGCTGCTTTTGCTCCGCATAAAACTTCTGTCAGCTTTAATGCGAATGAAATTGCTGTTCCCATTCCCCTGCTTGTAACAATGTGTCCGTCTTGTACAACCGGTTCAAACACAACTTCAGCACCTGTAAGCTGCTCCTCAAATGATGGATAACAGCAAGCTCTCTTTCCTTCTAAAATTCCATACTTCCCAAGCACACTCGGAGCCGCGCATATAGCAGCTATGTTCTTCTTCTCATTATGAAAATCTTTCAAAATGTTCTGCAACCCTTTATGCTCACCCAAATGTAACGTTCCCGGCATTCCACCCGGAAGAACCAGCATATCTGCAACGCTAAAATCAGCCTCATCAAACATTTGGTCCGCTTTTATGTTAATCCCATGTGCTCCATGAATATCAAGAGTATCCATAATTGAAACTGTCGAAACTTCTACTTGTGCTCTTCTCAAAACATCAACAACCGTCAAACCTTCTATTTCTTCAAATCCGTCTGCTAAAAATACACATACTTTTTTCATTGTACCATTCCTCCTCCGCGATTTAATTTAACAGTAATATTTTAATATACTCTTTCCGAACTAACAAGAATCTTTGGCTTTTTTATTGAAATTAATCCCATTAAACCTTAAAATCATGTATATACTATAACTACACTTACTTATAAACATTAGGAGATTACCATGGAAATTGAACGAAAATATTTAATTGATGCCACAAAACTGCCTTTTTCACCTGAAGATTATCCTGTTCATCACATCGAACAAGGATATTTGTGCACGGAGCCTGTTGTACGCATCCGCAAAGATAATGAAGATTATTTTCTTACCTACAAATCAAAAGGGCTGATGAGCCGGGAAGAATATAATCTCCCACTCGCTAAAGATGCTTACAACCACTTAAAATCTAAAGTTGATGGTCGTATTATTTCAAAAAAACGCTATGTAATTCCTTTGTCACGTTTTATTACGCGAAGCACCTACTCCGATTTAAAAATCGAATTAGATATTTTTTCTGAAGATTTACAAGGGCTGGTTCTTGCAGAAGTAGAATTCCACGACGAAGAAAGCGCACTTTCTTTTATACCTCCTGTATGGTTCGGCGAAGATGTAACATTTTCTTCTGAATACCATAACAGTAATTTAAGTCAACGCACCGTTTTGTAATCATTTGTTTACATTTTATGTTTTTGCTCATTTTTGTTGCGTATGATTCTTTCCTTATTGGAAATTGATATAATAATCATATTAATTTTCAACAAGGAGGAGCATCGTGGCGAACTTACAGCTTGCAAAAAATTTACGAAAATACCGCAAAGCACGTGGTTATACACAGGACAAACTGAGCAAGTATCTTAACATCTCACGCCAAGCTTACTCTAATTATGAAAGAGCTAATCGTGATCCGGATATTGGATTGTTAATCAGGCTATGTGAGCTTTATAACGTTTCAATGGAAGAACTCATCATTAAGCCTTTTAACCAAACCTATATCATCCATGAATCAGGAGATTATCATTTTGCTATCGAAGGAAAATCTAATGATTCCATTATTTTGATGCAAGATGAGATTGATTTGATTTTAAAATATCGTGATTCTTCTTCTGACACACGTGCCATGATTCATACGTTATTAGATTCAGCAAATGCATCGCACTAGGCAAAAGAACCATAAGACTTACTTTTTCCAAGTAAATCTCATGGTTCTTTTATATCTTTAAACTATCTTTTGTATTTCATAAATCCACTGTTCTTATTCTTCTATACGGATCATATGAATGATTCCCGGGAACTCTGCTGATTTTTCTTTATAACTTCCTTCTGTCATCTCTTCCGTAACAAAGCCGAACTCACCATTCAATCCATCTACTTTCACAATTGAAATCGGACCAAATGAGCTCTCCAAATGTGCCTTCATAGCTTCGGCATCACCTTTGATTCGAACAAAAAATTTCTTACTCGTATTATCAAGTGGAAGAAGCTCTAACTTCTCATTTTTCCACATTGTCATGATATTACGATTCAAATGTTTTGCCTCATCAACAACATCTGCGACAACTGCACTCGCTGTTGGAAGTTTACCCGCTCCACTTCCGTAGAACATTGCATCTCCAAGAACATTTCCATGAACAAAAATCGCATTGAACACATCATTTACATTGTAAAGAGGATGCTCTTTATGCAGTAATGCCGGAGCTACAATTGCATGCAAATGATCGTTGTCTCTTTTACTTGACGCAAGTAATTTAATCGTCATTCCCATTTCTTTTGCATACATCATGTCTTCTTTTGTGATATTTGTGATACCTTCTGTATAAATATCTTCAAAATCAACCTGCTGTCCTGAAATTAAAGAAGATAAAATCGCGATTTTACGACACGCATCATAGCCTTCTACATCTGCTTCCGGATTTCGCTCTGCGTATCCTTTATCCTGCGCTTCTTTTAAAACTTCTGCATAATCTGCACCTTCATAGAACATTTTGGAAAGCATATAATTTGTTGTTCCATTCAAAATACCTGTTATTTCTTCAATTTCATCTGCTGTCAATGAAGAGTTCAAAGGACGGATGATCGGAATCCCGCCTCCAACGCTTGCTTCAAACAAGAAGTTAATATTCTTATCGCGGGCAATAGACAATAATTCTGCTCCATGCTTAGCTACTAATGCTTTATTTGATGTTGCAACACTCTTTCCAGCCTGAAGGGAACGTTTTACGAAAGTATATGCAGGCTCAATTCCGCCCATTACCTCGACTACGATTTGTACATCCGGATCTTCTACGATCACGTTGAAATCATGTACCAATTTTTTCTGTATCGGATCTCCCGGAAAATCTCTCAAATCCAGAACATACTTCACATTCAACTCATCCCCGATTCTTTGGTTAATCCGTTCATGATTGGTATGAATGACTTCAACTACTCCTGATCCTACTGTGCCATAACCTAATACTGCTATATTTACCATTTCATTCTCCCTTTCTTGCTATACACATCTATCATCTAATTCGCACTCAAATATGCATTAATAAACGGATCCAGATATCCATCCATAACTGCATTCACGTTACTGATTTCTTCGTTCGTTCTGTGATCTTTTACCATTGTATATGGCTGCATAACATATGAACGAATCTGATTGCCAAATCCAATATCCTTTACTTCACCGCGGATACCTGACATCTTGTCCGCCTGCTCCTGCTGTTTCAGCAAATATAATTTTGCTTTCAACATCTGCATTGCTTTATCTTTGTTCATATGCTGTGAACGCTCATTTTGACACTGTACTACAATTCCCGTTGGCAAATGCGTAATTCGGATTGCAGAAGATGTTTTATTAATATGCTGTCCACCGGCTCCGCTGGAACGATACGTGTCAATTCGAAGATCATCATCGTTAATCTCAACTTCAATATCCTCTTGAATATCCGGAATCACGTCGCAAGATGCAAACGAAGTCTGTCGTTTACCTGCTGCATTAAATGGTGAAATACGCACAAGACGATGCACACCCTTTTCGGAGCGCAGATATCCATATGCATTTTCTCCCTGAATTTCAATTGTTACACTTTTTATTCCTGCCACATCGCCTTCCAGATAGTCAAGCACTTCTACTGAATATCCTTTTTTCTCGGCCCAACGTGTATACATACGATACAGCATACTGACCCAGTCACAGGATTCCGTTCCGCCTGCTCCTGCATGAATCGTCAGGATTGCACTGCACTTATCGTATTCTCCTGTAAGAAGCGTCTGTATTCTCAACTCTTCAAACTCTTCTTTAAACCGCTCCAGATCCTCTTGTATCTCTTGTATCGTATCGTCATCAGGTTCTTCTTCACTCATCTCTATCAGAAAACCGATATCCTCATAATCTGTAAACATTTGTTCAATCTGTTTTACAGAATCCTGGAGTCCTCTCAAATATTTCATTGTCTGCTGAGATTCCTCCGGATTATCCCAAAATCCAGGTTCTTCAATTCTTCTTTCTAATTCTTCGATTCGTTCTTTCTTTGACGCTAAGTCAAAGTGAATCCCTCAAATCTTTCAGCGGTTCTTCATATGCTGTCAACGTCTGTTTCAACTCATCTAACAAAACCACCTTATTCACCTCTTTCATTTTTATAATTATCTGCAAAAATTATACAATCTTTCTTCCACAGCACTGTTTGTATTTCTTTCCACTTCCGCAAGGGCATGGATCATTTGGATATATTTTCTTCTCTTCGCGTTTTTTCGGAGCTCGTACAGCCGTCTCGTCTTTATTCGTTCCTGTTACTTTCGCAACCTGCTCACGCTCTACTTTCTGCTCAACACGGATATTAAACAACGTCTTGATTGTCATCTCTGCGATGGCATTCGTCATTTCGCCGAACATATCATATCCCATCATTTTATATTCTACCAGCGGATCTCTCTGACCATATGCCTGAAGACCGATTCCCTGTCGCAGCTGATCCATATCGTCAATGTGATCCATCCATTTTGCATCAATCACTTTTAACAATACAACACGTTCCATCTCTCGAATCTGTTCCGGTTCTGGGAATTCTGCTTCTTTACCTTCATATGCTTTAACAGCTTTTTCTTTCAATAAATGCTTCAGTTCCTTCTGCTGCATATCTTCAACTTCTTTTGCTATAGGGAATTTTAATTGCGGAATAACATCATGAAGTGAAACTTCAAGTCCTGTCAAATCCCATTCTTCCGGATCTACATCCGGTGACACACAGCGATCGACCAGATTTTCCACATATTCTGTGATCATATTATAAACTGTATCGCGCATACTCTCGCCATCCAGAACGCGTCGTCTCTCTTCGTAAATGATTTCACGCTGTTCATTCATAACCTGATCGTATTCTAATAAATTCTTACGGATTCCATAGTTATTGCTTTCAATTTTCTTCTGTGCTTTTTCTATTGCATTAGAAAGCATCTTATGTTCAATCTGCTCTCCGTCTTCTACACCTAAAGTGTTAAATACAGACATCAATTTCTCGGAACCAAATAATCTCATCAAATCATCTTCCAAAGAAATATAGAAACGAGACTCTCCCGGATCACCCTGACGACCTGCACGACCACGCAGCTGATTATCAATACGGCGGGATTCATGACGCTCTGTACCAATAATCTTCAATCCACCTGCTGCCTTTGATTCATCATCCAGCTTAATATCCGTACCACGACCAGCCATGTTTGTAGCAATTGTAACAGCTCCATGTATTCCGGCATCTGCTACAATCTCAGCTTCCTGCTCATGGTATTTTGCATTCAAAACATTGTGAGGGATTCCCTCTTTTTTCAACATCCTGCTAAGTAACTCTGATACGTCAATTGTAATTGTACCTACCAGAACAGGCTGACCTGTTGCATGTGCTTCTTTTACTGCCTCTACAACAGCCTTATATTTTTCCTCTTTTGTCTTATAAACAGCATCATCCAAATCTTTTCTCTGAACCGGAAGGTTTGTTGGGATTTCGATAACATCCATTCCATAAATATCTCTAAATTCTTTTTCCTCTGTCAAGGCAGTACCTGTCATACCACTCTTTTTCTCATATTTATTAAACAAATTCTGGAATGTAATCGTTGCAAGAGTTTTGCTTTCCCTCATCACTTTTACATGCTCTTTAGCCTCGATTGCCTGATGGAGACCATCTGAATAACGGCGTCCAGGCATGATACGACCTGTAAACTCATCAACAATAACAACCTCTCCCTCTGGTGTTACCACATAATCCTGATCACGGAACATAAGGTTATGTGCACGCAATGCAAGAATAATATTATGCTGAATCTCAAGATTTTCCGGATCGGCAAGGTTTTCAATATGGAAGAATTTCTCTACCTTCTTCACACCATCTTCTGTCAGGTTTACAGATTTCTCTTTCTCATTTACAATATAGTCGCCTGTTTCCTCGATATCTTCTCCCATGATTGCATTGATCTTAGAGAATTCACCACTTGCCTCTCCACGTTCTAACTGACGTGCCAGGATATCGCAAGCTTCATACAATTTTGTAGATTTACTGCTCTGTCCAGAAATAATCAATGGTGTTCTTGCCTCATCGATCAATACTGAGTCGACCTCATCAATAACTGCAAAATTCAATCCGCGTTGTACAAGCTGCTCTTTATAAATAACCATATTATCTCTCAGATAATCAAATCCAAGCTCGTTATTGGTTACGTAAGTAATATCACAATCGTAAGCCGCACGTCTCTCTTCACTTTCCATACTATTGAGAACTACTCCGACTGTCAGTCCTAAAAACTGGTGTACTTTTCCCATCCACTCTGCATCACGTCTTGCAAGATAATCATTGACTGTTACAATGTGAACGCCTTTTCCGCTCAATGCATTCAAATAAGCAGGTAATGTAGAAACCAGTGTCTTACCTTCACCTGTTCTCATCTCTGCAATTCGTCCCTGATGTAAAATAATACCACCAATCAACTGTACACGATAATGTTTCATACCAAGACTTCTATAAGCCGCTTCACGTACTGTTGCATATGCTTCCGGTAAAATATCGTCTAATGTTTCCCCCTCATTCAGACGTTGTTTAAATTCTTTTGTTTTTCCTCTTAATTCCTCATCAGAAAGTGCCTGCATCTGTGAATCCAATGCTTCAATCTGATCAACTATTGGATATATTCGTTTTAATTCGTTTTCACTATGTGTGCCAAATATTTTCTGTATTAAACCCATAATCAGTAGTGTACTCCTTGTCTAATTTTACTCTATTCTCCATTTTATCACTAATTGAGCTTAAATTCAATTACTGTTTCGTACAGTTTTGTATACTGCTTTTAACAATTTCGCGATATGATATTGATCCGCCAAATAAATCCAATGCACTTCCTATCGTATAATCCATTTTCCCGCCACAGGCTTCTTCAAATTTCTTCAAATCATCTATACTTCCAATACCCCCGGCATATGTAATCTTTGTACCATTCCACTTTCCGAGCATTTCGACGAGTTCCAGCTCTACTCCTGATGATTTTCCCTCTACATCCACACCATGGATTAGGAATTCATCACAATATCCTGCCAATTCATCTAATGTCTTTTCATTTAATTTCACTTCCGTAAATGTCTGCCAACGATTTGTCACAACATAATAATCATTGTTTTTTTTGCGACAGCTCAAATCCAATACTAACTTTTCTTTTCCTGCTTCCTGCAATAACTTCTGTAAATTATCTTGATGAAATTTCCCATCTTGAAATACATAAGAAGTTACAATCACATGACTTGCACCTGCCTGCAAATATTCCTGTGCATTTTCCGCTGTTATCCCGCCACCGATCTGCATGCCTTTCGGATATGCCTGTAATGCTGATAGTGCTTGCTTTTTTGTCTCTTTATAATATTCTGAAGTCGGAGGATTCAGTAAAATAATATGTCCTCCTGACAACCCGTCTTTCTGATACATCTTTGCGTAATATGCAGCATCCAACTCTGAAGAGAAATTCGTTTTTGCTGTATCCCCTTTATCGCAAAGTGAACCGCCAACAATCTGTTTTACTTTTCCGTTATGTATATCAATACAAGGTCTGAATTTCATGGTATAATCCGCCTTTCTGCCTTTTAAATACTATTTCACATCATTTTGTGCCTCAATCACTTCACCATTTTATCATAGTAAAGTCAAAAAAGGAAGAGAAAACCAAATATCAGTTTCTCTCCCTCTATGTTACATGTTATTACTTTTAACGCATTTGCAAACGACTTTTTCTATCGTACTGTACCCTTATCCGTTGCTCCATTATCAGTCATATCATCTACTGCATCATCAATTCCCTCGGTCACATCATTTACTGCATCATCGATAATACCATCTCCATCCTTATCAGCCTTTGTATCAGCTCCTTGATCCGTAGTATTATTATTTCCCTGATCCGCAGCATTCATTCCTGTGTTTGTTGTTCCACATGCAGTCATACTTCCCATCAACAATACACTGACAACTAATAATATCGCCGTTTTCATTTTTTTCATTTTGATTCTTCCTTTCCATAAAAAATCTTGTACACTTACTATGTACTTTTTTATCGTTTTTATGTTTGGAAAAATCTTCCAAAAAAAAAATTTCTATAGATATACAACTTTATAGTTTTTCTTTCAATTCACCACTGCGATAAGCCTCCAACAGTACTTCCAAATCTGCTATCTGTTCTTTTAATTCTTTTCCGACATCGGTATTTTCAACAAGACTTCTTTGTACAACACGGCGGATCACCATACTTTCTGAATGAATATCACTTTCTTTTTCAATCGCAGATTCTGTTGATTCAAATGGTTCGTGCGCAACAAGCAACAATCCATAAGAATTGTAGATTAATGTATATCCGGCAATTCCTGTTTCTCGTTGATAAGCTTTTGAGAATCCACCATCAATTACCATGACTTTACCATTACATTTCACAGGGCTTTCCCCGTTTTTTCTTTTAACCGGAACATGTCCATTAATAATATGCGTATCATCTGATTCAAAATCCAACCCAAACTCTTCCATAATAGATGCAATTACTTTTTCATTTTCTATATATTGATAGTATGGATTTTTCACCTCTGTATGAGTTTCTTTCTCCGCAAGAAAATATCGTTCGAAGGTTGCCATTTTATCCTTTCCAAACAATGGTGAATTCGGATTCAGCCAGATATACCACATGATATCTTTTCCGTTTTCCCAATCCTCTTTGTTAACTGCGAAAAATCCTTTTCTTACATAACGCTCTAATGCATCATACAAAGACTTGCCTTTGAATTTTTTACTAAACAATGTTACTTCTTTCAAAGTTCCATCTTCATTTAATGGTACACACCCATGATACAACAAGTTATTGTTGTAGACCTTATACAAACTTCCTTTCGAAAGTAGAAAATGCATATGTTCCTGCAGTTTTTCACATCCGGTAATATGGAGATGATCCGGTAAACGCACGTTCCAATCGTTCCATTACATCTTCCTCGTCTGCCGATAACTGATATGGGTTCTTTGGATCGATCGTTGGGAAGTTTGTATCCAGCAATTTATACTCTTTTCCATCTAACGTAATAGTCCCTTTTTCATAATCAATCCGATGTAAAAGAGCGCGCTCTTCCAACCCAAATCCCGGCTGACGTCTGATTGTCTGTCCTTCAATTTTAAACTGAATAATTGAAATTGCTTTATGCATTCTCATATTCAGCTCCATCTCTGCCCTATTTGGATTGTCCGAACCTTTCAGCTTAAAGCAATCACACGGATCATCTCCATATACCTGAAGTGCAAATGTCGCTAATGGAAGGAGATTAATTCCATATCCATCTTCAAGAATATCCAAATTGCCATAACGTGCACAAATTCGGATTACATTCGCAATACATGCTAATTGTCCTGCCGCAGCTCCCATCCATACAACATCATGGTTGCCCCACTGAATATCCAGGGAATGATAATTCATCAGCTTATCCATAATAATATGTGGTCCCGGTCCTCTGTCATAAATATCTCCTACAATATGCAAATGATCTACAACCAGGCGCTGGATCAATGATGAAATCGCAATAATAAATTCTTCCGCCCTTCCAATTCGAATGATCGTCATTATAATCTCATTATAATAAGATTCTTTATCATTTATTTCTGAACGTTCTGTAATCAATTCTTCTATAACATAAGCAAAATCTTTTGGCAGTGCCTTCCTTACTTTGGAACGAGTATATTTGCTTGCTGCCCTCTTACTCACTTCAATCAAACGATACAGATTAATCTTGTACCAATCCTCCATATTTGATTCTGTCTTCTTTACTTGAGCTATCTTATCTTTCGGATAATAAATCAATGTTGCGAGAGATTGCTTGTCCCTGCTGCTCAATGTATTTCCAAAAACATCATTAATTTTTCTCCTCACAGATCCTGAGCCATTCTTTAGTACATGAGAAAACGCCTCATACTCTCCATGAACATCTGTAATAAAATGTTCTGTACCCTTTGGCAAATTCAAAATTGCCTGTAAATTGATAATCTCTGTAGATGCTGCTGCTATTGTTGGATATAGATCAGACAAACGATCCAGATACCTTTCTTCCAAATTTCTCATAAACGATTCCTTTTCCCCTGAGTTCATCTAACCTCAAGAACCTGTTTTTTATTTTTATTCTATTAAAATGCAATTACGTCACTCATATCGTACATTCCAGCCGGTTTGCCTGCCAGATATTTTGCAGCTTCAACAGCCCCTTTTCCAAATACACTTCTGGAATATGCTGTGTGTTTAAACTCAATCACTTCATCTATTCCGGCAAAAATCACTTCATGCTCTCCGACAATTGTTCCGGCACGAACTGCTGAAATACCAATTTCTTTTGAGTCGCGTTTCTGACGCACCTGGCTTCTGTCATAAACATAGTTGTATTCATTATTCAATGCATCATTAATAGAGTCTGCAAGTGCAAGTGCTGTTCCACTTGGCGCATCCAGTTTTTGATTGTGATGCTTTTCTACTAATTCAATGTCATATCCTGCCGGTGCCAGAACCTTAGCGGCATCCTTCAAGAGCTTTAACAAAAGATTAATTCCCATAGACATATTCGCAGATTTTAAAATTGCAACTTTTTCAGAAGCTTCTTTAATTTTCTGCAACTGTTCCTCTGAATAACCCGTCGAACAAATTACCGCCGGCACTTGCTTACTTATACAATAAGCCAACAATCCTTCCAATGCTGCAGCATTCGAAAAATCAATCACCACATCAACTTCTACATCACAATCTGCAAAACTTTTGAATACCGGATATGTATTCGAAATTCCAGTATAAGTATCTATTCCTGCCACGATTTCAACCTGCTCATCCTCTTTTACAAGACCTGTTATCATCTGTCCCATCTTTCCATTGCATCCACTCATCAAAACTCTTATCATGTTTCTATCCTCCTGTATTTCACTGCGTTCTAGTCTTTTTAACCCATATTCTGTCACTAAGTATGGCTGATAGCTTTTTATGTATTTAATCACTACTAACAAAAAGGATATCATATTTGAAGCAATTCCTCAAGAAATGATATCCTTTTAACGATCCCTTTTACCTAAAACAGATTACTGACCAATTTATATTATACAATATCAGCTTACTTTTTGTTTCTTATTCTATACATTCTAATTTGCTTACGGAAACTTCATATGCTGTTCTTGTTTCAGTTTCTGCCTCGGATAATTTTTTCACATAATTTCTGCTTTGAATTCTTCCAAGCAATTGTACGTGTTCTCCAACCTCAAATCCCGAAGCATATCTTGCATTTCTTCCCCAGCATATACAAGGAATATAATCTGATTTTCCATAAGGTCTGTTTACAGCCAGAAGCAAATCTGCAATTTCTCTTCCCAACGGAGTTTTTCTGTAAATTGGTTTTTTACAAATGTATCCTTCTAATAGGATATGATTTGTCTTCGCTCCATCCAGTTCTTCATCTACAAATTCCAGTTCACGGACAAACACAGACAATACCAATCGATTTTTTTGTTCTTCATGCCGGTTATACGAACGGAACTGCCCGGATACTTTAATAAATTCCCCGGTATAGTCCTGATTTACATCAATCAAACGTTCCGATATTGTGAGCGGAATCCGATCTTCCGAATTGCTCAATCGCTTCACCATAACATCCATTACATAAAATCCTTCTCCAAACACCTCATGGCTATATGTAAGAGGTGAAGCAACCTCTCCCATAATTGTTACCTGATTATTTTCAATAATCTTATCTGACATAATTTGTAATTCTCCCTTCCTCTTTGCGGTATTTTTAAGTCATTACTAAATCTATGTTCTTTAACACCTTTTTTAGAACAAATTTATCCCAAAATCGCTCGACAGCCGAAAACGACTTTTTTCGCAGACATATTTTTTACATATATAGGTATTGTAAATTTGAAATTTTGTGATAGAATAAAAAAGTTGTAACTTTATCATGATGTATTTAGGAAAGTGTGTGAAGCTATGAAAACAAAACGAGAAGATGTTAGAAATATTGCAATTATCGCTCACGTAGACCACGGCAAGACAACTCTGGTCGATGAGCTTTTAAAACAAAGCGGTGTATTCCGCGAGAATCAGGAAGTTGCTGAACGTGTCATGGACTCTAATGATATTGAGCGTGAACGTGGAATTACAATCCTGTCTAAAAATACTGCTGTATATTATAAAGGAACAAAAATCAATATCATTGATACACCGGGACATGCTGATTTCGGTGGTGAAGTAGAACGTGTATTAAAAATGGTAAATGGTGTTGTTCTTGTTGTAGACGCATTTGAAGGTGCAATGCCACAGACAAAATTTGTACTGCGTAAAGCATTGGAATTAAATCTTCCGGTTATCGTATGTATCAATAAGATTGATAGACCTGAAGCCAGACCTGATGAAGTTATTGATGAGGTTCTGGAACTTTTTATGGATTTGGATGCATCTGAGGAGCAGTTAGATTGTCCATTTGTTTATGCATCTGCAAAAGCAGGTATTGCTGTGCTTGATCTTTCTGACGAAGAAAAAGATATGCAGCCTTTATTTGAAACAATCATTGATTATATTCCTGCTCCTGAGGGAGATCCAGAGGCTTCAACTCAGGTTTTGATCAGTACTATTGATTATAATGAATATGTAGGTCGTATCGGAGTCGGTAAGGTAGATAATGGAACAATTTCTGTAAATCAGGATGTTGTTGTTGTAAACCATCATGATCCGGATAAACAGCAGAAGGTTAAAATCAGCAAATTATATGAATTTGATGGGTTGAATAAAGTAGAAGTAAAAGAAGCTACTATTGGCTCCATCGTTGCTATTTCCGGAATTTCAGATATTTCTATTGGTGATACAATTTGTTCTCCTGATAACCCGGTTGCTATCCCATTCCAGAAGATTTCTGAGCCTACAATTTCTATGCAGTTTATCGTAAACGACAGCCCTTTTGCAGGACAGGAAGGTAAATTTGTAACTTCCCGTCACCTCCGTGATCGTTTACTTCGCGAATTAAACACAGATGTAAGTCTTCGTGTAGAAGAAACAGAAAATGCCGACAGTTTTAAGGTTTCTGGACGTGGAGAATTACATTTATCTGTTTTAATCGAAAACATGCGCCGTGAAGGTTATGAATTTGCAGTCAGCAAGGCAGAGGTATTATATAAAACAGATGAAAACGGAAAGAAACTCGAGCCTATGGAGCTTGTTTACGTTGATGTGCCGGATGAGTTTACCGGAACAGTTATTGATAAATTAAGCCAGAGAAAAGGTGAACTCCGCAGTATGGGAATGTCCAATGGAGGATATACTCGTCTTGAGTTCTCTATCCCAGCTCGTGGACTGATTGGATATCGTGGAGAATTTATGACAGATACAAAGGGAAATGGTATCTTAAATACAAGTTTCGAAGGTTATGCTCCATATAAGGGCGATATTCAGTATAGAAAACAGGGTTCCCTCATCGCTTTTGAGACAGGTGAATCTGTAACTTATGGTCTCTATAGTGCTCAGGAACGCGGAACATTATTTATCGGTGCCGGAGAAAAAGTATATTCTGGTATGGTTATCGGACAAAATGGTAAGACGGATGATATCGAATTAAATGTATGTAAGACCAAACATCTTACAAACACTCGATCATCAAGTGCAGATGAAGCACTTCGACTGACGCCTCCTCGTATTTTAAGTCTTGAAGAAGCATTGGACTTCATCGATACAGATGAGCTTCTGGAAGTAACACCAAGCTCACTTCGTATCCGCAAGAAGATTCTTGATGCAAGAATGCGTAAAAGAAGTAATATAAAATAATATTTTAAGGCGGACGGTAACTATTCTGTCCGCCTTTTATTTTTTTGAGTTTTTTGATTTTTTCACTCTTTTTTCAGACAATTTCTCTGTACAATCATTCAATCATATGTTATAATCCCTATATAAATACAGATGATTTCATTATTTTTCTGTATAATATGAACAAAAGGAGTTGATTGGCATGAAATTTATTATCAGCGGAAAGAACATCGAGGTAACACCTGGATTAAAAGACACAGTCGAACAAAAATTAGGAAAACTTGAGAGGTATTTCACTCCTGAAACCGAAATCATTGTAACACTCAGCGTAGAAAAAGATCGCCAGAAGATTGAAGTAACGATTCCTGTAAAGGGAAATATTATTCGTTCAGAACAGACAAGTAGCGATATGTATGTATCCATCGACCTTGTAGAAGAAGTGATTGAACGCCAGCTTCGAAAATACAAAAACAAACTGGTAGCGAGAAGCCAGGGTCATCCTACCGCTTCTTCATCAGGCAATAATTTCAAAAAAGAATTTTTTGAATCCGATGACGATTCTTCTGAAACAGATGAAGTTAAAATTGTACGTACAAAACGTTTTGGAATTAAACCAATGTATCCGGAAGATGCTTGCATCCAGATGGATCTTCTCGGACATAACTTCTTCGTATTTTCTAATGCAGAAACAGATGAAGTTAATGTTGTATATAAAAGAAAAGATGGTTCTTTCGGTTTGATCGAACCAGAGTTTAATTGATTTTTAAATTCGTAAGTTTCAAACTTACATAAATAAGTTCAGAGCAGGAACAATTGTTTAAACTAATTTGTTCCTGCTCTGTTTCGTTATAACGCTTTTTTATTTATCAACTATCAAACTGGATCATTTGTCCCTCCACATTAGCAAAACTGCACTCTTCTATTCTCTCGACTACAGTTTGTCCATTTGTCACTTCCGTAATATCCCGTTGAAGTACAGTTTCCTCCTCTTTTGATATGTAAACAAAAATCTCTATATTTTCTTGATATACCGAGTCTATAATCTGAACTCCTTTTTGTCCCAATAAATATTGGATTTTTCCAAGAGTAGTATAATCCGTCTGGATTTTCACTTTATAGCCTTGTGTTTTTGTAACAATCGTACTGGCTGCAATTCCTTCCTGTGCTGCCTGTGTATATGCACGTACCAGACCGCCTGTTCCAAGCAATGTTCCTCCAAAATAACGTGTCACAACAATTAGAACATTATGAATTTCATTTCCTCGTATCACTTCCAGAATAGGTTTTCCTGCTGTGCCACTAGGCTCCCCATCATCGCTGCAACGCTCCTGAACTTGTTCGCCTCCGATTGCATATGCCCAACAATGATGTCTCGCATCCCAATATTTCTTTTTAACTTTTTCTAAAATTTGAAGTGCTTCTTCCTCTGAAGAAACTGAAAATATATCTGCAATAAATCTTGATTTCTTTTCAACGATTTCGGCACTGTTCCCCTGATAGACTATTTTTATATTCATTTACCTATAATTGCTCCTTTTTTACCATTTCTCACGGTTTCCATTATACTAAAGCAGAAGAAAACTACAAGAATTTATTAATAAATTTTATATCTAATTTTCGATTATCCGCATAAACACTATACTTTCAAGTATTTTGAAGTATAGAAAAAACTCATTTTACCACGAATTTACCACGATTGAATGAGCCTTGATATGACCTATAAAATAACACCCAAAAGACATCATTACACCTAAATGGTGTCTTTTTAAAAAGCAGTCAATCCTAAGACTAACTGCTTTGTGTGTATGGATATGAAATTGTCAAACTGGGATTTATATAATTATCTCTCTAACTTTCCCCATTTTATAGGCTTTCCCGCCTGTCCATTAGTGAAATGATATGTAGTTTCCCTTATTTTTGCCCTTATGAGATAATCACAAGGGAAATAAGGGAATTTTTTTAATCATTGCCTACCACTTTATCAAGAAGCCTAACTGATTTTCGTTTAGCATCTCTTGTGGAGTGAGCATAGACATTCATTGTGGTACTTACATCTGAGTGTCCTAACAGTTCCTGCACATCTTTTGGGGCAGCTCCATTTGCTAAAAGGTTGCTTGTATAGGTGTGACGTAACTGGTGGAAATGAAAGCCTTCAAATCCCTCTAATGTTTTTGCCACCTTTCTACAAACAGTCCCCAAAGTAGTTGGAAGTTCCAGACAACCATCCGGTCTTAAACAGACGAAAGAAATTTCTTTATAATCTGCCGGGACTTCCTCTGTTCTGTCTAAGCAATAATATTCGTAGTACACTCTGTTTTTCTCTTTGACCTCTTTGTAGTAGTTCGTGTGATAAAGTTCTCCGTACTGCATTCGATTTTTTAACTGCTCTTTCCGGGCATTACGGAAAATCTCTACCAGTGTATCTCCAAAATCAACAACCCTTACTTTTTTCCGCTTGGTTGGTCCGATGATATATTTGCGCTTTGAGCCATCATATCGGATGCTGCGTCTTATGGTAAGGCATTGTTCTTCCAGATTTACGTCCTGCCATGCCAAACCGCAGGCTTCTCCAATACGAAGCCCGGCATAATAGGCTATCTGGATTGGAAGTATTGCGGCTGGGTTCTTTTTTTGCAGATAAGCAAGCAATCTTTCATAATCTTCTCGTGAAATTGGTTGGACATTTCCGTCCATATCCTCATCGGAAAACAAATCCACTTCATCCGTCTGATACCGCAGTTTAATATACTGCATGGGATTGAACGTAATATACTGCTTTGGAAATACTGCAAAACGGAAGGACTGCTGCATGACTGCGGAAAAAGAATGGATATAATCTTTGCTGTAACCCTTTCTCTCTTTTCCGTCGGGATGAACTCCCCCGAAGGAAAGCAAATCGAAGAAGGATTGCAAATGTTCAGAGGTTACATTTTTCAGTTTCCGTTCTGCCAATGGGTGTTTCTTGATATTTCGGATTGTTCCGAGGTAATTCTCCACCGTACCATTGCTGAGCGTACCTGTTTTTAATTCCTCCTCTGCCCACACATCCAAAAGCTGTCCGACTGTGAGATTTTCCGCTTTGGCAACAAATTTCTTTTTCTCATAATCATCCATTGCCTGACGGAGCAGCTTTTCAGTTTCACTTTTGCTTTCTGTTCCAACGCATTCTTTCTGAACAAGATTGCCGCTTGCGTCCTCTACATAGAAGCGGTAGTACCATTTCTTTCCTTTTTTTCTTACAGATCCTTTTG